>ENA-OPCU01000218-OPCU01000218.1-human-gut-metagenome-genome-assembly--contig:-NODE-218-length-23714-cov-4.147005_pt1 | contig 23714 bp, 23 predicted proteins | sample MGYA00241255_ERZ501490 | MGnify/ENA primary metagenome ERZ501490 (study PRJEB25962, sample SAMEA2042627) | human gut metagenome | biome: human gut; feature: human-associated habitat; material: faeces... | reverse complement strand
TAGAGCAAAGGACTGAAAATCCTTGTGTCCCCGGTTCGATTCCTGGTGGCACCACTCGAAAGAACTTTTCACTCTTGAAATCCTCTGAAATTCAGCAATTTCGGGGATTTTTTTTATTTCTGTCACCTACAAAAAAATGCAGATTTAAGAATTTAAAAATGTCCCATTCGGTGGTTTTTCACACCCCCTTTTAAAAAACCACCACCAGCTTTATACTTCACTTATTTTCAACTATTTACAAAATCATCTTTCAGGCGCTAAAGAGTACTTTTGCAGACCTGCTTGAATGTGGTGAAAAAGAGATCGGACGAAAAGAAAAAAACGCCGTATCCCGGAAATATAAATTTCCAAAGGAAGTTCCGTTTTTCCTATTCCGATGGTTTTCCCGGAAAAATTCGGTGGTTTTCATATCCTTCAAATAAAAAAACCACCGAAAAGACGTCCCTTCCACCCCTTTCCAGTTGACAAAGTAAAACATGTCCAACAACTAAAAGGAAACGAGTATGAAACAAGGAACAATGAACATCCTGTTCTTCATTCTGAAGACAAAACTTCTCCTGAAACGGGTATTCGGAAAAGAGACGGAAATGCGTACCCTGCTCGGTACAATGAACGAAGAAATAGAAAAAATGAAAAAGGCAGTAAACATAGATTATGCGCCTGTAACTTTAGACAAGTCGGACAAAAAAGTAGGTTTATCATTTTTATAGACGATATGTTTGGAAAGGAATAAACCGCTGATAATTTCCATTATATCAATCAGATTTGTTTTGTCTGCCAAATAAAGAGGGGAAAAAGGTTGTTTGTTAAAGTGTGATTTGAATTGCTCCGGGTACTTGATACGCCATTCCACAAGGCGTATTTCATTGTTCAGTAGCCCAATCGCTTCATCAATGGGATACAAATAAGGCATTTTTTTCTTGCTCAAACCGTACATGATACGATTTAAGTCTATGTAATCCGAATGAAAAATAGCGTAATAAAACGCTATTATCCTGTTCGCTGATACTGAAATCAGCCAAATAAATAGCCAATTCCTCAATAGCTTCCATAAACTCTGATACCGAAAACTTTACGTTGTGAGCATTCCGATAATAATCGAAAGAAACTCAAATCTGATATTTTGTTCATACAATAGAAATACTAAATGTTTTTTTATTAAGCACATATATTTGTCATCCCATTAAATAGCATTCAAGTGAAGCTATTGAATAAAAAACATTCCCAGCATTGTGAGCTTCTAATTTTTGTGCATCTAAGCAAGAAGTTATCCATGAAGCAGATAAACATCGTATTCCAACTTCCCTACAAGACACAATATCTGAAACTGTATCACCTATATATATCATTTCATCCGGTTGTAATTTATAATCTGCGAGCAGTTCCCTAAAATTCTCTGCTTTATTATTTTTGAAAGGATTTCCAGTTTTTACTTTATCAAAACACGTGTCCATATTAAATTGACGTAATGTTATCGCACAGCTCTTTTCTCCTTTTCCTGTAACCAAAGCAATAAGAATAGATTTCTTTTTTAACTTCTCAATCAGTTCTGTTATACCGTCGAAAGGACGAGGGCACATTATATGCATTTGTTCGTATATCACGTAGAAGTCATCCAAAGCATTTTCCCAATTATAACCAACAAGTTTTTTTATCATCCCTTTTTCATTTAGTCCAAAAGTTTCTAAAATATCATTTTCGGATACATCATTAAGAGTAACATAGGGAGTTACTGCCTTTTTTAAGGCTTTGAGGCACATGGGAATTGTATCTCCGATTGTACCGTCTAAGTCAAAGGCTACTAATTTAATCATAACCTTACATTTGATTGATTTTCCGTATCACCCGGCAAGGATTTCCTACCGCCAAGCTATTTGCCGGAATATCTTTGGTTACAACACTTCCTGCACCAATCACACATTTTTGCCCTATTGTCACTCCCGGTAAAATAATTACTCCACCGCCAATCCAGCAGCCATCCTCTATCATGACAGGGAGGGCAAAAGTTCGACGGACATACTTACAGCCATCCGGGGTTTCTGTCAATACAAGTCGTTCATTAAACTCTACCGGGTGAGTTGCCGTATAGATTTGTACATTAGGTGCTACCAGCACATTGTTCCCTATGGTAATCTTATTGCAATCGACAAATGTACAACCAGTATTTACGGTGACATTATCACCGATATGTATATTGCATCCATAATCACATATAAACGAATGACCGACAGAAACATTTGCGCCTATACTTCCAAACATTTCCTTTAGTACGGCATATTTTTCAGTCTTTTGTTCATACGGCAAAGAATTATATTTCATCAACAAGTGATGAGCTTTACTTTTCAAATCCATAAAAAACGGGTCGTGGCAATCATACCATTCACCTGCCAAACATTTTTCCATTTCAGTTTTCATAAGCTATAATTTTAAATATATTGCAAAGTTATACCGATTTTTCGGCTAATTTTAGGTATTATTTTTCGTTATTTTGGTATTAATCCGTTTTTTAGGGCTATATTTATGGCATGAAAAGAGAAAACCTACATCAACCATTCGAAATTAGTTTTAGCGAGCTTGACGAATCCTTGCTAAAAGAGCATGAACATACCTTTTTTGAATTAGTATATATTCTTTCAGGAACAGGCATCCAATGGATTAACAACAATATGTTTCCTTATCATGACGGACATTTGTTTATGATTACTCCCGGAGATACACATTCTTTCGAAATCCATACAACAACTAAGTTTGTCGACATCAAGTTTAACGACATATATATACATTCTTCTGTTTTCGGTGCTGAAAATATCCAAAGACTGGAGTTATTCTTCAACATGCTAATCATCAACCCGGTTGTATACTAAGAAATAAAGTAGATAAGCTATTGGTGAAACCCATGATTGAAGCGATTATCAGGGAATATATTAACCGAAATTTATACAGCAAGGAGATTATAACACAAATAATTAATACGATTATTATTGTGGTAGCACGCAATATCGCAATGTTCTTGCCTGAACAGGTGGATGAATGCTCTGAGGACAAATCGCTTGACATATTGCAGTATATTCAAGCAAACATCTATAAAACAGGTAAAATCAGAGCAAAAGATATAAGCCAACATTTTGGCATTTCGGAGAATTATTTAGGACGATATATCAAAAAACATACTAATGAAACTATGCAGCAATACATTTTAAACTACAAACTAAAGTTAGTAGAAAATAGATTATTACATAGTCAAATGAGAATTTGTGAAATCGTTGAAGAATTGGGATTTACCGATGAGAGCCATCTTAATAAGTTTTTCAAAAAGTATAGAGGATGCAGCCCCTCTAATTTCAGAAAGAACAATTTGAAGTAAACCATATACATATCCTTGTTTTTAGAGTTATTAAAACAATAGAAATGACTATTTTTGCATTATATTTATAGATGTCTATGACAAATACAGAAACCATACAATCACTTATCGATAGCGGAGAAGGCTATAATGTAGAGTTTAAAGTTCGTGTACCTTCAATAGTTCGTGAACTAACAGAGGAAATTTGCGCTTTCGCTAATGCTGACGGAGGATATTTGCTTATCGGCGTAGATGATAACGGACAGATTATTGGTACAGGTTTGGAAAATGACAAACGTTCAGCCATTCAAGGCTCTATCAGTGAAATATCTCCAGCTCTCCATTGTGATATGTATGCGGTAAATATCGAGGATAAGACAGTTTGGGTAATTGATGTTCCATCAGGGAAAGATAAACCTTATATATTTTCCGGTTCTATCTTTGTGCGTGAGGGAGCAAACTCACAGAAACTTCGTACTGTCGAAGAAATGCGCAGTTTCTTTCAGGAATGCAACAAAATATTTTTTGATGCTATCCCTTGTTCGTGGTTCAACATTTACACAGATGCAGATGAACAAGCGATAAAAGACTTTCGCACGGAAGCAAAGCTAAGTCCATCGACTGCCAACAAACAGATATTTGAGAATTTGGAACTGTTTACGGATAACGGAGGAGCCAAGAATGGAACAGCCATGTTCTTTGGGAAACAACCTGAACGAAAGTTTCCACACGCAGTAACAAGATGTGTCCTTTTCAAAGGAACAACCAAAGTATATATCATTGATGATAAAACCTTTGGCGGTCCACTATACCAACAATATTTGCAGGCTATGGCATGGCTAGAAAGTAAACTGCAAGTAGCTTATAAAATTGAGGGAGCAGGACCAAGAGAAGAAATTTGGGAAATTCCTCTTACTGTGTTTAAAGAAGCCATTATTAACGCTCTCTCACATCGTGATTATTACGAACAGGGAGCAACCATTACAATAGAAATGTTTGATGACCGGGTAGAGGTTTCTAATCCCGGAGGGCTTTTGCCTATCGTAGCTAAAGATTTCGGACACAAGAGCATGACACGCAACCCATTAATCTTTGGATTGTTTACCCGTATGCATTTGGTTGAAAGAGTGGCATCCGGCATTCCTCGTATGCAGGAAGCCATGAGGGAAGCGAATCTGCCTGAACCAGAATTTCATACGGACGGGATGTTTACGGTTATATTCAAAAGAGGTATCAGTATCAAGAATGATACTGTAAATGATACTGTAAATGATACTGTAAATGATACTGTAAACTCAAAAGAACAAGAAGTACTAAATATCATCAAGCAATATCCGGGACTTAATTCGTCTAAAATTGCAAGATTAATAGGCAAAAGTGTTCCGACTGCTAAACGCTACTTAAATTCTTTGGTTAGATTAGATTTGATAGAGTTTAGAGGGGCACAGAAAAATGGAGGATATTATTGGAATAGCCCAAAGAGATGAAACACCAAGTAAAAATTATCATCATATTTAGAATTAGTATTTACAAATTTGCCCTATGAAAAATGTCAATATTCTATCTATCATAGAAGCTTATCGAAAACTAAGTAATACACTATTCCAAAAACTTATGAATAGTTACGGAATAATCAGTGGAATAAAAGATTACGAGCTTAATGGTATAGAATCTTTTGTGAATGAATTGTTAAAAATAAAAAATAGCATCACCATTGTTAACAACTATTATTTAGGATATTCAATACCACAAATTGGAAAAGAATTTGATTTACTTCTCTTTCTTGCTTCCAACAAAGGACGAGTATTTACCAAAAAACAACATAGAAATAAAAACGGAGAGTTCAATAGACAAGATATTCAAACAACAGCAAAAGAATAAATACTACCTCGAGTTCTTGAATAAGGAAATTTATATTTATACCTATATTTTAAATGAAAATAAGCTTTACAAACTCATAAGAAAAGATAGCAATAATGAAATAAAAGAAGCGACTTTTAATGAGTTGTGCAACAAGCTGTTGCTTCAAGAAGTAGTAACATTCAACAATATTGATGATTTATTTAATCCATCCGACTATTTAGTTTCTCCTTTCAATTCTCCTGAAAAATTTATGGCAGAAGGATATTTTCTTACAGTTCAACAAGAACAAATATATAATGAAATCCGAACAAAGTTATCTGACGCAACAACAAAATTCATAGCTTTAACAGGTAGTGCAGGAACAGGCAAAACATTATTGACTTATCATATAATTCGGAAAGGCGAAAAAGTACTTATTTTACATTGTGCTCCACTAAATAGTGGTCACAAAATCTTAATGGAAGAATATGGTTGGAGCATACATATGCCTAAATATGCTCCGAATACGACAGATTTTGACTTAATTATAATTGACGAAGCCCAACGAATGTATCCATATCAATTTGATAAATATATAGAGGAAGTACGCACTTTCAATAAAAAATGCATATTCTCATACGATGAAAACCAATACTTGCGTGATAATGAGAAAAATTACCATACCAAAGAAAGGATTGAAAAAGAATTATCATGTACCCCCTATAAGCTAACAGATAAAATTAGAACAAATAAAGAAATTGCATATTTTATAAGACAACTTTTCAATCTCAAAAAGAATATATCCAACATAGACTATCCCAACATTGAACTTACATATTGCAAAAATTATTTTTCTGCAAAATCATTGCTGCAAGAATTATCGAAGAAAAACTGGAAAGTGCCTAATTACACACCGGGAACACGCTCAACCTTCCATTATGAAGCATACTTATCCGGTGATACAGAATGCGCACATTCTGTAGTTGGTCAAGAGTTCGACAACGTTGTGATAGTCATAGATGACTCTTTTAAATATAATTCTCAAGGAGATTTAATTGCTGATAATACTTATTATTCGCAAAGACAAATGTTATATCAAATAATCACTAGGACAAGAAAAAAACTGCATATTGTAATAATTGACAATGAAGTCATGTTAGATAGATGTATAGATATTCTAAATAAATAATTTCATCGACTTACTAACAAAAATCTAAATTAAAGAATTTAATATCAGAAAATGTACTATCTTCGCATTCAGAAATGCGTACCCAAGATACAAACTGATGTTGAACGGTGCAAAGCTGTGAAAACCTTATTCAAGGGACTTACATCGTAGGAAAGATATAACTTATTGAGAAATAGTGCTATACAAACCGATTTTCGGTTGCTGGTGGCACCACCTTGAAGAAAAAAAGACAGTAAAATCCTGATTTCCGGAATCAGGATTTTTTATTTTCTCACAAAACGCAAAATACGGCAATATAGACTGGATGACGAGGTATACGAGCTTTCCGCTCAATTGTAACTTTATCCACTTCTGACCTGCCTCCATATTTGATTAAGTCTTGGAGCAAAACTACTCCTTCCCGATATAAATCCCAATTTGATGCATATTAAAAAAACACTTTATACTTGAAGCATAAAGCTGGATGAATTCATCTTTATAGAGTTCCCGAACATCTTCGGGAGCATCATCAAGAGTATAAGCAGAAAGATTCTTACGCAAAGATTCCATATACCTGCCCACATCTTTTCCTGCGTATAGCTAGCAGGATTTAGTTTGAATACATTTTCTCCGCTAAATGCAAGAAAGCGGTTCTGAAGTTGTTTATCATTCACACATTCTTTCTTTATAAACTCGTCAAATCACCTCTAAGCTTCTACTACAACAAGTCTATTTTAGGCTGCAATATTCTCAAACTTATATAATATACATCTTAATCATCGACGAACGGCAAAAAGTTCAGCTTCAGTTTCCCAAGTACCATCCGGACGTTTTACCATACGTTGCCAACGGAATGAAGTCGTTGTAATTTCTGAAAACACCCACTGTATATTCTTCTCATTAATTTCCGTCTGAACAATCCTGTTTCCTTCTCTTTTTCCTTCCAGTTGTGTAGCCCCTCCTAATTCCGTATATAAAATATCCCATGCCTCTGTATTAGGATTATACATACGTACCGCAGTCGCATAAGCTGCATCCGGTTGATAATCTTTAATCCGTGCCTTACGCGAAGGGCAAATAAACACATCTTGAATTGCAGTCCCTTCCAGCACCCAAGCGAATATCCACTCTCCCTGAACATGTCTTTCGCCTGTTGTACCTTGGTTATCAACCCATTCAAAATCCCATTCACCGACAAACTGTCCATACAGGTTATCTTTTTCCGGTATCAAATTGCTTTTCCCTTTTGACACTAATACATTTATAAATTCTCCCATACTTTATTTACTGACTCTAGATTAGACAAATATAAGATTTATAATTAATAATCACTAATATTAAAGCAATTATCTGTATGCAATATCCATGTCGAAAGCAAACAGATGCATAGTATAAAGCACGGGATTCCCTACTCCCAAACAGATTTTTTATATTACACCCCAAAAACATTTCATTTACAAACTTATTGCAAAAAAAGTATTTGGCCATTAAATCTCAATTATTCAAGAAAGAAGTACCGATAAAAAGTCTTTTTTCCCTATATTTGCTAGGCTGAAAAAAATGTCATTAACTCAATTAATATGAAAAAACTATCGTTTATTATTGTATTTGTATTCCTGTCCATTCTTTTTGTACAGGCACAGCAAGCAAAGTATGTATTTTATTTCATCGGAGATGGAATGGGTGTTAACCAAGTTTTAGGAACAGAGATGTATCGTGGAGAGTTGGAAGGCAAAATTGGTGTGACTCCGTTATTATTCACCCAATTTCCTTATGCAACCATAGCCACTACTTTCTCGGCAACCAACGGAGTGACAGATTCGGCCGCTGCAGGAACAGCACTTGCTACGGGAAACAAAACAAAAAATGGCGCATTAGGTGTGAAAAAGGATCTGGAAACCAAAGTTAACAGTGTTGCTTCTTGGGCAAAAAATAAAGGTTGCCGTGTAGGTATCAGTACCAGTGTCAGCGTAGACCATGCCACACCGGCTGCTTTTTACGCACACCAAGGACAAAGAAGCAGCTATTACAACGTGGGTCTGGATTTGATTGATGCCAACTTCGATTTCTATGCAGGATCAGACTTTTTAGATCCCACCAACAAAAAAGCCGCCGGTTCAAATTCAGAAAGTCTGTACACACTGGTGGACAAAGCCGGATATACCATAGCCCGTGGCTACAAGGACTATCAGAAAAAAGCAAAAAAATCGGACAAACTGATTCTCTTACAACCTGCAACAGCAACAGACAATAGTGCTATCCCCTATGCTATCGATCGAAAAAAAGGCGATATGACTTTAACTGAAATCACCCGTGCCGGAATCAATTTCCTGTCTAAAGATCTATCAAAAGGGTTCTTCCTGATGGTTGAAGGAGGTAAAATAGACTGGGCTTGCCACAGCAACGACGCCGCTACCGTATTCCACGAAGTGATGGATATGGACAATGCCATAAAAGTTGCTTACGAATTCTATGAACAACATCCTGATGAAACCCTGATTGTAGTAACAGCCGACCACGAAACCGGAGGAATCGTTTTAGGAAAAGGTCCGTATACTTTGAACCTGCAAGCTTTAAAATCACAAAAAGTAAGTGAAAGCGGATATACTAAAATTGTAAACGAATTAAGAAAAAAATACAAGAATCAAGTACCTTGGGAAGTTATCAAGCAATCATTGAAGGATAATTTCGGATTTTGGGATAGTATTCAATTGAATGAAAAGCAAGAAGCATCCCTGAAGAAAGTATATGATGAATCATTTAGCGGTAAAGAGATAGATTTAACCAAAAGTGAATATCAACAAGACGAACCTTTGGCAGCTGAGGCCAAAAGAATTCTGGATGACATCGCTCTGGTAGGTTGGACCAGTGGTGGGCACTCTGGAGGTTATGTACCCGTATTCGCTATCGGAGCCGGCGCCCAACTATTCCAAGGTCGCATTGACAATACCGAAATTCCGGTAAAAATAGCAGAAGCTGCTGGTTATCCCAACAATTAATCAAAAGCAAGATAGTGCGACAAACGTTCCAAGTCTTTCTCAGTGAATTCCTCATACAAGGATAACTGGGAAAGACTTTTTAATTTTCCCTTTTTCCTCCTATATTCTATAATTACCTTTGCCTGATAAAAATTCATATAAGGATGAGAGCGAAGTTTGTCAAGCCCGGCCTTATTGGCATTTATCCGATGAATTGGTGCATTTCCGAGTTTAAACCATCTCAACATATCCTCATCTACATAGTTCACTTCCTTCAATTGAGCCATATCATAAAAACCTCCCAAACGTTTCCGGTAAGCCACAATCATGCGTGCAATGCCACTGCCTATTCCCGGAATCTTTTTCAACTCGGTAGTGTCCGCTTCATTCAAATCGACTAAAGTTCCTTCCGGATATTTATAAACCGCCAACGTATCTTTCTCCGCCTTTTTGATAAAGTGCAATGTATCCTGTTTCCGCCGAAAAGCCTCTGATATCTGGATATAAGGTTTTAACATATTAAATTTCTCGGACGACAAGCCATAAACACGAGAGAAATCATCCGCTGTCCTGAATTTACCGCCGGCTCTCCGGTATTGCAAAATAGTATGTGCAATAAAAGGAGGCAATCCACGTTGCAAAAATTCGATGGAATCGGCTGAATTTGGATCAAAAGCAGCCAATACCACCTCTCTTCTTTTAGGCTTATCATAGGAATATCGCAGAGATTCCTTCTCCTCCATCTCATGTACTCCGGCCAGAAAGTTTTTTATTTCTTCTATCCCCTCTTGATCCTGTTCCAAAGACTCTTCCTTTACTGGAAACAGAACCCATATACACATAAATATGAAAAGCAAAGTCAACAAAAAAAGTATAGCTCTGCGTTCGCTTTTCGAAAAATAGAAGAAGTCTTTCCACATTACAATTCTAAATTAGCCCTAATTCATTGATAAAAATCAAAATGATAGCCACAGGTGCCACGTATCTCAACAAGAAGATATACAAATTGAAAAGACCTGCTTTCAGTTTTCCCCCATTGGTCAATTCTTCATAAGAAACGGAACGTTTCAAATACCATCCTACAAAGATACATACCAGCAAGCCACCCAAAGGAAGCATTATTTTTGCAGTGACAAAATCAAGTAAGTCAAAGAATCCCTTATCAAACAGCGTATATTTCTGCATAACTCCCAATGACAAGGAAGAAATGATTCCAATTATAATGCACCCGAAAGTGACCAATCTAGCAGCACGGCCACGAGTTAAATTGAATTCCTCGTGCAGAAAAGCCGTCACCACTTCATGTAGAGAAATAGTAGAAGTCAATGCAGCCAAAGCCAACAAGACATAGAACATCACCGAGAAAATATAAGCTAATATCGGCACACCGCTAAAAGCTTGCTGAAAAACATTAGGCAATGTAATAAAAATTAATGATGGTCCCGCATCCGGCTGGATACCTACAGAAAAGGCCGCCGGAAAAATAATCAATCCGGCCAAGACAGCCACAAAAGTATCAATCACACCGACACTCAGAGCCGTATTTCCCAGTTTGGTTTCTTTCCCAAAATAAGAAGCATAGGTTGAAAGACATCCCATTCCCAAACTCAAGGAAAAGAACGCCTGCCCCATAGCCCCTAAGAAAACATCTCCGTTCACTTTACTGAAATCAGGCTTCAGCAGAAACTCCAAACCTTTTTCCGCATTGGGAAGCGACAATGAGCACCCCACCAAAACTACTATCAGTACAAACAAAACAGGCATCAGCACCTTCGAAGATTTCTCTATTCCATCTTTCACTCCCTTTACTATAACAAAATGGGTGGCCAATAAAAAGATGACCAGCCAGATAAGCGGACGAACAGGGTCCTTCGAAAAACTCTGGAAAGCAACCACAAAATCTTCCGGCTTCTTATCTGCAAAACCATTCATTCCCGCTTCCAATATATATTCCAAAGTCCATCCTGCCACTACCGAATAATATCCTAGAATAAGAAAACCGGCCAAAACCCCCAAATATCCCAACCACTTCCAATGAGTTCCGGGTGCCAAAACCTTATAAGCACGTCCCGTACTTGCTTTTGAATGACGACCTACTGTGAATTCGGCAATCATAATAGGCATTCCCAACATAAAAACACACGCCAAGTATACTAAGATAAATGCCGCACCTCCATGATTTCCCGTTTCATAGGGAAACCTCCATATATTACCAAGTCCTACAGCCGAACCTGCCGCCGCCAGAACAGCCCCAATCTTACTTCCGAAATTTACTCTTTCGCTTTTTTGCATAAAAAACTATCAAATTATTATAAATCAACACTGGTTAGCCTGCAAAAGTATAAAATTAATCGTACTTTTGCGACGAATCACAAAAAAATTAAAGTATGCTATATTATTTTAGAAAATATCCGGTATCCTTGATCATTGTAGCTATCATCTTTTATCTTTCCTTTTTCACTCCTCCTAAAACAGATGTGGAAGAAATCCCCTACATAGACAAAGTAGTGCATATATGCATGTATGGAGGACTCTGTTTCATTTTATGGATAGAATACCTGAGGAATCATAAGGCTATCAATTGGAATCATGTAATATGGGGAGGCATCATAGCTCCTGTAGCTATGAGCGGGTGTATCGAACTGATGCAAGCTTATTGCACAGATACCCGCAGCGGTGACTGGCTGGATTTTCTGGCAAACAGCATTGGAGTCGGACTAGCCGCCTTAATAGGATATTACTTACTTCGCCCCCTTATATGGCGTAAATCCTAAAAAGAAACGCCGACGATTCTTCGCGAACAGTCGGCGTGATGATAAAAGTCAAAGTTATATAATAAAGATAGAGAGTCAACTTAACGGAAATCTTTCAGATCATTCTGCAACCTCTGACGAGTGAAAAAGATACGGCTTTTCACTGTTCCCAACGGAAGTCCCAGTTTTTCGGCAATTTCCCTATATTTAAATCCTGATACATACATAGCAAACGGCACACGGTAATCTTTAGGCAACGCATTCACGATACGATGTATCTCTTTCAAATCATAAGCACCTTCTGTAGAATCGAATCCTGAGTCCTGTGGAAGATTCAAATGGAACAAGTTATCTGTCTGATCGACGAAAGTCTGATCACGCACTGTTTTACGATAATTATTTATAAATATATTACGCATGATGGTGTACATCCATCCTTTAAAATTCGTATCTGGAGTAAACTTCTCTTCGTTGTCCAAAGCTTTAAGTGAAGTTTCCTGCAACAAATCATTAGCCTCTTCTCTGTCAGCTGTCAATTTAAATGCAAAGCGAAATAATTCGGTTTGTATACTTAGTAAATGCTGTGTAAAGTCGACTGTCTTCATATTAATCTATTTTTAAATTGTTATTTTCTGTTTTTGCTTTCTGCTGCAATATTAACGACTTCTCGCAAAAGTCACGACAGAAAAACTAACAACAAAGGGGGTATAAACTATCAAATAACAGTTTTTACCCCCTAAATTAACAGTTAACAGGTGGTTTCGTTTTAACTTTTAATTAGCCGGTATCCCTCCACCGGTTCCAGCATTACCTCCTCCACTTTTCAAATCATCATTATTAATGCTTCGCGCAGCTTTTTTTACCTGAGCCTTCAACTCCCCAAAACGCCAACTGATATTAAATCCATAATAACGCATCGGAATTCTGGTAGCAGTAGAAGAGCAGAAAGTAGGAGTATTGATGTTATTCTTAAAAGTAATATATTTATTAAATAAATTGGACGAGTTAAGAGATATAGTCAGCCTCTTTTCCTTCAAGAAAGAACGACTGAGCCCTATCGCATAATAATAGAAAGAGGAACTTTTACCTTGCAAAGAGATATGCGGAGTACCACCCCCTCCGTTCAGACTCAGACGCAGATCCCAAGGCAGAGTCTGCTGGAAGCTTCCGAAGACATTTCCTTCCCAGCCATGATTCTTTAAATCAAGCCCTGAACTTCTATAATCCACATAAGCTCCCCGTCCATTGATATTAAAGCGGGTTTTAGGAGACATATTCCAGTTCAAGAACAAAGACAAATTAATATTCTTACTTTTTCCTATATTATCATAGGTAGAATTCATCACACCATCTTTTATAAAAGAGTATTGCTCTATACCATTATTGACAAAAGAATAATTAGCACTGACATTTACATTAAATTTCTGCGAGAAACTACCGAAAGTAACACTAAGCGAATGGGCCTTTTCACTTTCCAAATCAGGATTACCGTAACTGATCGCAGTAGGGTTGCTGGTGTCAGTAAACGGATTCAAAAACCAAATACCCGGCCGGCTGATACGCATATTATAAGATGCCCTCAAACTTTGAGTAGGAGCCAATTGGTAAGAGAACATCAAGGATGGAACCAAATCATCAAACTGAGCATCAAACTTCTCATCCTTATTTTTATAATCCGCATCCATAAATGTATGCTCATAGCGAATTCCCGCCTTTCCACCGAGTTTTTTGTACTTCAGCTGATAGCCCAAATAAGCAGCCAGAATATCCTGCTTATGATCATATTGCGTACTCATATCCTGATCATACTTATATTCTCCGGTTTTATCGGCCAGATAATATTTACCATCACTTTTACTTCTACGAAAAATATACTTTATACCAGTTTCAATGCTGTGTATCGAATTTATCGGATTGGTATAGTCCAATTGAGCCGTATGCTCTTGTGTGCTGGCATCATTTTTAAAATATTGGTTTTGCAAAAGATAAGGAACATTCAACGTATCCTCATAATCCGTATTCGCTTCACTGTTATTGGGGGAATGGCTAAAACGATAAGAGAAAGTAAGAAGTTCCCCTTTCTTTTTAAACGAATGCTGATAATCCATGTTGCCCCCCACTTCGCCAAAGCCCGATTCATTATTTCCCAAAGAACCGTAACCGTAAACCGGATTACCGGCATGATTCGTCATCTGGGTATTTCCAATCCTCTTATTCGTAAAATTGCCAGTCATCAGATTCATAGAAAAACTAATCAGATTCAAAGTGTCAATCTCATAACTTCCTTCCAGACTGCCAAATTGAAAATTGCCATAGCTCTTGCTTCTTCGATGCGACTCCAAAAATTTATTTTCCTGAGACGTGAAATCCTCACGATATGAATCTTCAAATCCCTTTTGAGATCCCTGGTAGTTATAAGAATAATTACCGGTAACAGTGAACTTGCCCGACTGCACCGTACCATAACCGCCACCATACACACGCATATTGCTTGCACCACCATTCAATGTCACCGTATATCCTTCCATTCCTGCTCCTACAGTGATAATATTCAAGATGCCCGCCACCCCTTCCGCGTCATATTTAGCCCCAGGCTCGGTGATAACCTCTATAGATTTAATGGAATTGGCCGGCATACTCCGCAATACCTCGGTAGGATTATTGCTCATCATGTTATTCGGCTTGCCATTAACATGCACTTTAAACTTACTGCTACCGTTTACTTGAATTTTATCCTCTCCATCTACAGTCACCAGCGGAACTTTACGGAGCATTTCAAGAGTCGTATTGGTTTTAGAATCCGGATCATCCTCTATACTATACGTCACTTTGTCTATTTCCGCCTTTACCAAAGGTTTCTGCGCTACCACCTCCACTCCTTTCAACATTTCAGTCGCTTCTGCTATCAGAATCTTACCCAAATCAACATTCCTACGATTTGCCGATATCGAGAACTCCTTCTGTACAGGAGACTTTCCTACAGAAGTAAAATGAATGAGATAAGTCCCCGGCACGGCAAGCCGTTCGTCAAACCTGCCGTCCGCTCCTGTCACAGCCAGTTTCACCGGCTTTGCAGGATTGTTCTTCAATGAAATACGGATTGTAGAATACGGTTCCCCTTCATTAGACAAAGAATCTAATAAGACTCCCTTGACTGAGAACTGGCCTTGGACAGCCTTTTGCGCCTTCGCCGTAAATGACAAACTTGCCACAAGCAAGATAATGCCCCATAAAATGTTGTGTTTCATATATCAATAATGAGTTTGTGTTTGTTGCAAAGGTAGGTAAACGATAGCAAGTAGTTTATTTTCAGACGTTAAAGAAGCCTATATATTATCTACCAGCGAGTATAAGGATTCTTCATCAAAAAAGAATTATAATAACGAATATCTCCCGTTACCTCTTTTTCGATGAAATGGGGCTTTTTGAACAATTCGTCCTCACTATTCAATTCCACTTCCGCTACAGTCAAGCCTTCATTCTCACCATAAAACTCATCCACTTCAAAGATATGCTCTCCACTTTTCACCAAATACCGGATTTTATCAATCACCCCAGGCTCACACAGTTTCATCAACTCTTCGGCCTCTTGCAAACTGATCTCCTTCTCCCACTCATAACGACTTGTACCGGAGTCATTGGAAGCCCCTTTGATAGTAAGATACCCTTTATTATCCCGAATACGCACCCGGACAGTTCTTCCACGAGCACTACAGATATAACCTTGCACAATATGACTATGTGCATAAGCCTCTAGTTTATAACTGTCGTCCTTTACTAAAAATTTTCGTTCTATTTCTTGTCCCATAGCGTTTTAATATATAAAAAAGCCCCGCAGAGAATAACCTCAGCAGGACTTCACTATTTATTTTCCGTTTTTATCCATACATGGCATAGCCTACCATAATAACAAGGGCTAATACAATTAATCCGATGAACAGACCTTTTACAATCCTATTTGCTTTCTCTTCTTCCCGCTTACTATAAGCAGCTTTCTTATTCTTTCCCATAAGTATTTCATTTTTAAGATTAAACCATCTCTTTTGAATATCCCAAAAGTACAAAGTTTCTAGAAGAAAACAAATAAATTACGAAGAATTTACTAATTCTCCGAACCGGAAAACTCCATCAAGTATGCCTTGATAAAGCCATCAATCTTTCCATCCATCACTCCGTTCACATCCGAAGTTTGAAAATTAGTACGATGATCCTTCACACGACGGTCATCAAAGACATAACTGCGTATCTGTGATCCCCATTCAATCTTCTTCTTGCCAGCCTCCACCTTGGCCTGTTCTTCCATGCGGTGCTGCAATTCCTTATCATATAAAATTGAACGCAACTGTCTCATCGCATTTTCCTTATTCTTCGGCTGGTCACGGGTTTCAGTATTCTCAATCAAGATTTCCTCTTCCTCACCGGTATACGGATCTTTATATTGATAACGCAGACGTACTCCTGATTCCACCTTGTTCACATTCTGTCCGCCGGCCCCTCCCGAACGGAAAGTATCCCAAGACATACGGGCAGGTTCAATTGTCACTTCAATACTATCATCCACCAACGGCGTTACAAACACAGAAGCAAAAGAAGTCATCCGTTTCCCCTGAGCATTATAAGGAGACACGCGCACCAAGCGGTGGACTCCATTCTCACCTTTCAGATAACCATATGCAAAACTGCCCTCAATATTCATAGTCACCGTCTTGATTCCGGCCTCATCCCCATCCTGAAGGTTAGCCACGCTCACTTTATAGCCATTGGTCTCCGCCCAACGCATATACATACGCATCAGCATGGAAGCCCAATCCTGACTTTCAGTACCACCGGCACCGCAATTAATTTTCAATACACAATCCATTTGGTCGGCCTCCTGGCGAAGCATATTCTTCAGTTCCAATGCCTCCACCGCAGTGACAGCCTTTTGATACGCTGCATCCACTTCTTCTTCGGTAACCAAATCATCTTTACAAAAGTCAAAAGCCAATTCCAGTTCATCTGCCATCGTCTTTACCTCACGGTAACCGTCGATCCATTTTTGCAGATCTTTCACCTTCCTCATTTGTGCTTCTGCTTTCTTGGCATCATCCCAAAAACCGGGCGCCTGCGTACGCAGTTGTTCTTCTTCCACCTGAACCAGTTTATTTTCTATGTCCAGATATCTTTCAAGTGCCGCAGTACGTTCTTTTACGTCTTTCAGTTGCTCTATTGTTATCATCTTGAGAATTTTTGCATTTTAGGGTGCAAAGATAGTGGAAATCTATTCATTTTCCCATTATTCTTCGTACATCTTTTCTATTTCGGCAGCATAGTTCTTGTTCAGCACATTACGTTTTATTTTCAACGTATTGGTCAGCTCACCACGTTCCATACTGAAAGGATGGGGCAACAAGGTAAACCTCTTGATCTGTTCATAATGTGCAAACTGCTGCTGCAGTGTATCAATCCGCTCTTTAAACAAATCGATAATTTCCGGTTTCTGCAACAGTTCCTCCATACTTTCATAGCGAATACCTTTTTTTGCGGCATACTCTTTCACCAGTTTATATTCAGGAATTATCAAAGCAGAAACAAATTTACGTTCATCGGCAATAATAGAAATCTGATCGATATAACGGTCTACCACCAATTTGGCTTCAATGGCTTGAGGAGCGATATACTTCCCGTTTGAAGTTTTAAACAAGTCCTTGATACGCTCTGTAAGGAACAAATGCCCATCTTTTATATAACCCGCATCACCGGTATGGAACCATCCGTCTTCAGTAAACGCTGCTTTCGTAGCAGCTTCCTTTTTATAATAGCCATGAGTGATTCCCTCACCACGTAGCATTATTTCGTTATTCTCCCCTATTCTGACCTGCACATGAGGCATGATACGCCCCACCGAACCAACCACATGGTCATTATCATTCTCACAAGCAACCGTTGCAGTAGATTCCGTCAATCCATAACCGGCTACCATATTAATTCCCACCGACAAAACAAACTCCTGTACAGCCGGCGGAATAGCCGCACCGGCAGTAGGGAAGAAACGCCCGTTTTCAATGCCAATAGTCTTTTTCAACAAGCTATAGATCGTTTTCTCATAAAATTTATATTTCATGTGCAATACAGGCGGAGGAGTCAGCCCTTTGTACACATATTCCAAATTATGTTCACGTCCCACTTTAATAGCATCCAGCATCAACTTCTTTTTCAATCCGGTTGTCTCATTGATTTTTTCTTGCACGCCGGCATACACTTTCTCCCAGAAACGGGGAACACTGCACATAGCCGTAGGACGGATCTCCTTTATTGTCTTCTGGATATCAGCAGGACGCAAGTTGATAGACAAAGTACACCCCATCGAAAGACACCAGCAAGTCCATGCACGCTCAAACACATGAGTAAAAGGAAGGAAATTCATAATCACATCCTGATCACCCAATTGAGGGAAACGTTCATCGTGTGCCGGAATGGCCGCCTCATAGCAAGAATGATGCAACATCACCCCCTTGCTGTCTCCGGTTGTTCCACTGGTATAAAGAATATTGGCAAGATCACCATTACCCGACTCTGAAGTACGCTTGTCTACCTCAGCTTGATGCGGATGCGCCTCGCCCAATTTCAGAAAGTCATCAAAATAAATGGAAGTCTGGTCCCGCTCATCACGTTTTACATCCTTGTCGAAAATTATAATCTGTTTCAGTTGGCTTCCCAGTTGCATAACCCGGAACGCCACATCATATTGCAACTGTTCACCTACAAAGATATAACGTATTTCGGCATCACCTACCATATAATGTACCTGCGCCTCGGAACTGGTAGCATAAAATGGTACAGTAACAGCCCGTACCCCAAAAGCTCCAAAGTCCACATACAGACATTCCGGTTTATTTTGAGAAAAAACTGCTATATTTTCCTGTATGCCTATACCTAATTCTATCAATGCATTCGAAACTGTTTTTACAGTTGCGGCAAACTGGTTCCAAGAAACCGGAATCCATGTTTCTGTTTTATAATCGCGGTAACGCAACGCTACACGATCACCATATTTCCCTGCCTGACGTTGTATCAGGACAGATAAGAAAGAACTACTCATTCCAAAGATTTATTTTTAATTCATCGGCAAAGTTATCGTTTAATTTGGAATTATCCTCTATAAACAGGCATTAATTTTCCCAACCAGTCAAAGAGTTAGAAGAAATCAGCCGAAAGTTTTAGTTGCATATCTAACTTAATTACCTACTTTTTTCATCACCGTTTACCACGCAAAAATAGTATCTTTGCAACACATTAAATTATTAAAATCAAGATGATTGATATAGAATATTACACTTCCGAAGCAACCACATTGCTGAATTCGTTAATCGGTATCCCCTCATTGAGCCGGGAAGAAGAAGCTGCCGCCGACTTTCTGCAGAACTATATTGAAGAAACAGGTATCATGACCGGTCGTTCGGGCAACAACATTTGGTGTATCAGTCCGATGTTCGACCTCAACAAACCGACTATTTTACTAAATTCCCACATCGATACCGTAAAACCGGTAAACGGATGGCGGAAACATCCTTTCACTCCGAAAGCCGAAAACGGAAAGATTTACGGTTTGGGAAGTAATGACGCCGGCGCCAGTGTAGTATCCTTATTTCAGGTGTACCGCCATCTCTCTACAACCGAGCAGGCATACAATCTGATCTTTCTTGCCTCATGTGAAGAAGAAGTTTCCGGAAAAAACGGAATAGAAAGCGTATTGCCCCAACTACCTCCCATCACCTTGGGCATAGTGGGTGAACCGACAGAAATGCAGCCTGCCATTGCCGAAAAGGGATTGATGGTGCTGGATGTTACCGCATACGGAAAAGCCGGACATGCCGCACGCAATGAAGGAGTGAATGCTATTTACAAAGTACTGGAAGACATTCAGTGGTTCCGTGATTATAAATTCCCGAAGGAATCCTCCCTGCTAGGCCCCGTCAAAATGAGCGTGACACAAATAAATGCCGGCACGCAGCATAATGTCATCCCCGATACTTGTACTTTCGTTGTGGATATCCGCAGTAATGAATGTTACTCTAACGAAGAACTATTCAAAGAAATAAGCGCCCGTCTAAAAAGCGAGGCGAAAGCCCGTTCTTTCCGCTTGAACTCATCTCATATCAGTGCCGAGCATCCCTTTGTGAAACGCGCGGTAAAACTAGGACGTGTACCTTTCGGCTCTCCTACTTTGTCCGATCAGGCGTTGATGAAGTTCCCGTCTGTCAAAATCGGTCCGGGAAAGTCCTCCCGTTCACATACGGCTGATGAATATATCATGGTTTCGGAAATTGAGGAAGCAATAAGGCTTTATATCGAGATGCTGGACGGACTGGTGCTGTAAACGACTTACAAAGACGCTATTTCCCCTATAGACAGACCGGTAACCTGTGCAATTACATCAAATGCAATACCGGCCTGTTTCATTTTTTTTGCATTCTTGAAGCATTCTTCCTTACGACCTTGCTCAAGACCTTCTTCAACTGGGTGGACATCACACTGTACCAATCACGGAAATTCTTCAAACTTTCCCAATACTCGCCTAATTCCTTAGGATTGAACTTAGCTATCTCGGCAGCCTCGAAAAGTTCCTTGTTCATTGCCGTGCCGAAAAGCAGCTTGAAGCCGAAATCGGCATAAGGGTTGATGTATTTATCCTGTATGCCTTCTGTTCCCATATCTATCCGAGGTTTAATAAGTTATGATACAGGACAAAAGTAATCAATATACTGCAATTCCCCGTCTTAAAAGAAAGATTTAACTATCTATCATTCATAGTATTTTCTAGATAAGGTTTAATAATTCCTCATTATTCCATCTTTCAGCATATTCACTGCTTAAGTCTGCCGTGATACATTCGTGCTTATTTTCCCCTTTTTGTAAACCGATAACTCTGATGTCAGGAACAGTTTTAGCATACTTTCTTATTGCGAGCTCCAATAAAATTCCTAAGCTTATCGATTTCATATCAGGCGGATAAAACGGTTCCGCACTTTGAGCGTCATTTAAACAGGAAAAAATAACATCTATTGCCTGTTCCCACGTAATAAAAAACCGGGTAGCTTCAGGATCTGTCAATATAAGCTCCTTCCTATTTTCTAATGCATACTTCCATTTTACCAAAACAGACCCTGTAGAATGCAATACATTTCCATAACGAACTATCCTATAAGCGCAATTCGATCCGTTTATTTGCTCAAAATCCCCAAAAAGATTCTCCATAAGCAATTTAGTAGCCCCATACGTTCCTGAAACTTGAACAGCTTTATCAGTGCTTGTTGCCAGAATAAATTTTATGTTCTGTTCCTCAACAGTTATTTTAAGAAGATTCAACGTACCAAGAATATTAGTCTGAACAGCTTTCAGAGGATGTTCTTTTGCCAAAATGACATCTTTAAACGCAGCCAAATGAAATATCCCATCACAACCATTCAATGCCTTTTTCAATAAAAGATAATCTTCAACGGGGCATGGAAAGATTTGAACGCTTTTAAATTTCTCCCTCAGAGCAATCAGTTTTCCTTCATTCCTGGCTATCGCATGAATAGTATGTCCTTGGGTAATCAACCGTTCTATCAATTTCTCAGCCAAATAACCGGTAGCCCCCGTTACTGCAATGGTTCCCATACTCAAGCTATTTTTTATCATTCATCAACACATCCCTCGCAACATAAGGCTGTGGAGAAAACTCAATAGTCAACACATTCGACTCTCCTAAAGCTGTTAATGTATGGACGCACCCCGGTAAAGTCCGTACCAAATCCCCCTTTTCCCAAATCTCTTCTATTACAGCCTCACTATCATCATATTTCTGAAAAGTGGCATGCATACGCCCCTGTAAAATAAGCATATATTCCACCTTTCTAAAATGATAATGATTGCCTCTAAGAACCTTTGGGACGAATTGCAAGAATCCTATATATTTAGCGGCTTCCACCGCTGGAATTGAAGCACTCAAAGTAGTATCCTCGCCAATTACAAAACCAGTTCCCGCCTCCAGCAAGCTATAATTTTTCACATCTCCTACGGATTCCACTCTTATCAAATCCCTGACAGTTATTTCATCAAACATTTTTTTTGATTGCTCACGCACGTCAATTTTACATAATCCGGCACGATATTTTAATAAAAACAACTTATGATGAGGAGCAAGGTTCTCCAATCTCAAACACTCATCCATATCCAGCAAGACAAAAGATTCACCTTCCAAAATACGGATATCCGCTGCATTGTCCATCAAATAAGTATGATGAATATATTCCCATCTATCATAGTCTGCTCTATACTCAGACCCCAAATAGGTTATAGAACTAAAATGCACCTTTTGGGATTTCTTGTGTTCAAATTCTTCCTTCAGTTCTCTGATAATACCATCTAGAGGGGTTTCCTCCTCCTCAAGGTAGCCAGAAACAAGAGAATAATATCCGGAGTACTCTATATCCGGATTCTCATCTCTTTTTTGCAACAATACTCTATTATCTGTTGTAGTAATAATCACAGTAGTCGAATCCATCATCTTTTTCATCTTCATTATTTTTTAAATTTTCATTCTGTTGTATTTTCACCACACCCACGTGATGAATAATATTTTCCTTATTCAGCATATCAGTATAAATAGCATGGTTTAACACCATAATAAGCAACCAAATAAGAGACAATATGGCAAAAAAAGGTTGGGTGTATGATTTCAGCCATAACTCCCAAGACTTTTTCTCTCTTTTCAAATTAGAAGGAATCTTTGTGAAAAGTTTCACATACTCATCCGGAAAAGCCTTTTCCGCTTCACATAACATATTCTTCCAGTGCTCATGATAACTCCATAATCTCTGCATTACGTAAATAGACCATATTGAAAATGACAATCCGCCAAATGCAATAATAAATGTCAGATATTCAGAAGTTTGACATATAGAGTTAAACAAGACGGTTTCCAATCCGAATAAAGAAACATTTATTCCGAACATAATATTAAAACGGCTCCAGATACCAGCTCCTTCATACTGTAATTGACCAAGAAGGTGAGTATAATGTTCCATTAATTTAGTGTTCTGCAAGGCATCCCTATCATTTACCGCTTTTTTATTATCTACATCCGCATAAAAGTTTATACCGCATCGAACTAATTTCGTCATTATATCAAGAATATATTTTTATAATAAAAAAGGAGAGGATATTCTTCTGTAATCAGATTCATATCCCCTCCTCGCTTGAAGTTATCAAGAAGAAAGCATATCAAATTTAAACTATACTTTCTATCTTAGCCCGAATGTTTACTGTACTTTTCTTGTTACAGTTACCTTGAATGTCTTGGTTACAACACCCCAGTCGTGAGTATAAGTGATGATGAATTGAACATCATGCTCATAAACAGTACCTGTAGGTTCGCCATTCCAAGTAAGGATACCGTTAGCATAGCTGTATTCAGCCTTGTCTGCTTCAGAGATATCAACTTTAACACCTGTAGATTCAGAGTCCTTCTGATACAATGTAGCTGCAATAGGTTCTGCTTTAGCAAGATCATTGGCTCCATCATATACTACCAACTTATTACCAACAGCATCTTTCAAAGTCAAATCTGTCCATTTCTTCTTGTCAGCAGCAACTTTCAAGCCATT
>ENA-OPCU01000214-OPCU01000214.1-human-gut-metagenome-genome-assembly--contig:-NODE-214-length-24030-cov-3.227112_pt1 | contig 24030 bp, 34 predicted proteins | sample MGYA00241255_ERZ501490 | MGnify/ENA primary metagenome ERZ501490 (study PRJEB25962, sample SAMEA2042627) | human gut metagenome | biome: human gut; feature: human-associated habitat; material: faeces... | reverse complement strand
CCGGCCAGCCTCTCAGCTCGGCTACTGATCATCGTCTTGGTAGGCTCTTACCCCACCAACTAACTAATCAGCCACAGGCTCATCTTTTAGCGGATTACTCCTTTGACCTCTCTTAGATGCCTAAGTGTGGTCTTACGCGGTATTAGCTAGGATTTCTCCTAGTTATTCCCCTCTAAAAGGTAGATTACCTATGTATTACTCACCAGTCCGCCACTAAAATTTACAATAAATCATCTCTTAGTAAACTAATCAACTCTTTAAGCGTAAATTTTCGTTCGACTTGCATGTCTTAAATGCGCCGCCAGCGTTCATCCTGAGCCAGGATCAAACTCTCGTTTAAAATCCTTTTTTCTCATAACTTCTGCTATGCGAATTTACTTTGTTTTTATTGACGATTGCACTCTTCGTACAACCATTTTTGGTTCGTATATGTATTGTTTATTTTTCAATGTGCTTGTCACAATTTTGCGACTGTATTAAGTTTAACATTTTTTATTAAACTTGTCAACAGTTTTTCAAAACTTTTTTATTTTTTTGATTACTTTTTTACATAAGTTTGTAATCATTTTTTAATGTTTTGTTTGCGACCTAATTAGTTTACCATTTTTATTTCTTTTTGTCAACAGTTTTTTTAAAAAAAATTATTTTTTATCACAAATCAACTAAAATAACATCTTCTCCAATTTTTTTTATTTTATTCCATGGAATTGTAACATTATTTTTTCCTACCATTCCACTAAAAAGTTTTCCTGTTTTTGCAACAATGATTGCGTTTATTTCTCCTGAATTAAAATCCGCTTGAACATCTACAACAAACCCTAATATTTTTCCATCGCTTAAACTTATAACTTCTTTTTGTTTAAAATCTATACCTCTTGCCAAAACACCACCCTCTTTACATCATCAATTAAAATAATTATTTATTCCTTTAACGATTGCATTTGCTATTTCTTCTTCATTTTTTAAAATCCAATTTACATCATCTTGATTATCATGAAATGCAATTTCTAGCAATACAGCAGGAGCAAATGTATTTATTATTTCATATAGCGATTTTGTATATAAAACACCCCTGACATTTTCTGGATAAGGATATATTTGTATAATCTGTTCATATATATCATTAGCAAGTCTATCTCCAGGTGTATTTTTTCTATTTGCATATATTTCTGGTCCCTGCCCTTTAATGTTAGTTCCACTAGCATTACTATGAAGTGCAACATGTATATCAGGATTTATTTTATTACTTTGCTGTACAATCTGTTTTAAAGTTTCATTAGGATTATTTCTATATACAACATATCCATCATCTATTAACCTTTTCTCAATTATATCTGCTATTCTATTCATTCTATATTCTTCGCTACCAAAATTTCCTAAACCAATGTTATATTCTTGTGCGGAAGGACTAAGAAATACTACTTTTTTATCATTCAAATTATCACCTCTTTACATTATATTACATATAAGAAAAAAAAGAACTAGTTAAACTAGTTCTCTATATTCCCTTTTCTACCCTTTTTTTCATTCTTTCTAATGCATTTTTTTCAATTCTTGAAATTTGAGCTTGTGATACTCCCAGTTCTTCTGCAAGTTCACTTTGAGTTTTATCATTAAAATATCTCTTTGTAATTATATATTTTTCTTTATCACTTAATTTTCCTAATACTTGTTCAATTGCAATTTTATCTATTGTATTTTCAGATTCTTCCTTTTCATTTTTAAGTTGATCTAATAAATATATTTGATCACCTCCGTCATTATATACGCAATCATATATTGACATTGGTGCAACTGTACTATCTATTGCTAGAATAACATCTTCTTTTGCTGCTTTAGTTAACTCACATATTTTATCAATTGTTGGCTCTTCATTATGTTCTTTAACATATTTTTCTCTTGTTTGAGCTATTAAGTATGACAAATCCCTTAGTGATCTTGTTACTCTAAAAGCGCTATTATCTCTTAAATATCTTTTTATTTCTCCTATTATCATAGGAACAGCATATGTACTAAATTGTACTGGTTGCGTTATATCAAAATTATCGATTGCTTTTATAAGTCCAACAACACCCACTTGAAATATGTCATTTATATTTTCTCCTCTGTTATTAAACTTTTTAATTATACTCAAAACCAACCTTAAATTTGCTTCTACAAATTCATCTTTAAGTTCAACTCTTCCATTTTTTATATTTCTCAACATTTCCATTTGCTCTTTTTGAGATAATTTTGGAAGTTTTGATGTATCAAGACCATTTATTTCAACTTTAACATTCATATGTATCTTCTCCTTTTTTCTTTTGTTTATATAATTAACATATGAATTATCATTTATACCTATTCGACATATCTTCTTAATTATAGTTATTTTTATTTATTTTATAACAAAAAATCTTTCTTTAAATTATTGATTACTTTCTTTTCAATTCTAGAAATATATGATTGTGAAATTCCAAGTTTATCTGCAACTTCTTTTTGTGTCAATTCATCATACCCATTAAATCCATACCTAAGTTGCATTATTGTTTTTTCTCTATCATTTAATTTTCTTATAGCAACTTCCAATACTTTTTTATTATCGCTTTCCTCTATATGTTTAAATATACTATCATTATCTGTTCCTAATATGTCTGCAAGTGACAAATCATTTCCCTCACTATCCGTATTTATAGGTTCATCTATTGATACCTCAGTTTTTATTTTATTATTTTTTCTTAAAAACATAAGTATTTCATTTTCTATACATCTTGAAGCATATGTTGCAAGTTTTATATTTTTATCTAGATTAAAACTATTTACCGCTTTCATAAGTCCTATTGTTCCTATAGATATTAGATCCTCAATATTAACTCCTGAATTTTCAAACTTTTTAGCTATATATACTACTAATCTCAAATTTCTTTCTATTAATATATTTTTAGCTTCTGAGTCTTTATTCATAAGTCTTTTTAAAAGTTCCATTTCTTCGTCATTTTTTAATGGAGCAGGTAATTTATCAGGTCCTGCTATATAGTACATAGTATTATCATCTATTCCAAATCTTTCTAAAATTTTTAAATATATGCTTTTTATATTTTTTATTTTTAACATAATTCTACCCCTTTCATTTTTTCTAAATATGTGTCATAACTAATCAAAGCTTCATAATCATCATTGTTATTTAGTTTCCTATCTACAAAAATAAAAAGAACATTTTTAAGTTGGCATAATTTTTGTTTATTTTTTTTTATAACTATATTATTTAACAAATATCCTTTAACATTTTCTTTACCTGTTACCGTATTTATATCTATATAAGTAGTTTTTAATAACAATTTATTATTATATAATTTCTCATAATATTTACTTTCTACAAAAAGTACATCATTATTTCCAACTAGATCTTTTACATTATTTCCTGTATCAACAAAAGCTGGTATTATAACTTCACCTATTTTTATTTCATATATTAAATTGTCTTTTTTTATTTTACTTTTCCACATTTTCCACATTAATTTATTAAATAAATATAATATCAATCCGGAAATAATATACAATATAACTTTAATAAGCTCATTAGATATATTTAAATTAAATAATAAAGTTAGTGATATTATTATCCCTACTAATACAAAAGAAATTAATATATAGTATACAAATACTTTAAGATATATTTTTAAAGTATTTGGTTTAAAAATTATATATAGAATAAAACATATTGCAAATAGTTTAATTAACAGATTTCCAAAGCAGTTAAAACTAAAATACCCTGACAAGGTTTCATAAAATCCTAATATAACACTTCCAATAATTATATTTATTTTTTTAGCTTTCATTTTTGTAAATAAATATACTTGATAAATGGTTATATAGCTTACAATTAAATTTTCTAAAAAAATGTATTCAATATATTCAGTCATAACCAATCACCATAATTATTATATCTTTACTTATTCAAAAAAAATGTAGAATAAAAATTATTTATTTAACTTTTCATCTACAAAAAAAAATAAATAAAGCTAAGATTTTAAAAAAATCTTAGCTTTATTATATATTATACTATATTTTGATATTTTTAATTATCATTTTTATTTCTTCTTAAAAAAGGTGGAATATCTAGATCAATCTTATAATCATTTTTATAATCATTATTTGATGATAAATAATCATTTCTAGATGGTATTGTACTAGTAGAATTATTTTTTATACTATTTTGATTTAAAACATCATTTACAACTGTATCTAATTGCATATTATTAAAATCAGTATATGCTTGTGATTTGTTAAATCCAGTGGCAATGACTGTTATAACAATTTCATCTTTTAAGTTTTCATCTATTACTGCTCCAAAAATTATATTTGCTTCTGGATCAACTGATTTTTGTACAAGTTCTGCTGCTTCGTTTATTTCAAGTAATCCTAAATCTCTTCCACCAGTTACATTTATAAGTACGCCACCTGCTCCTTCTATAGAAGTTTCAAGTAAAGGACTATGTATTGCTTGTCTAGCTGCTTCTTGTGCTCTATTCTCACCTGATGCTCTTCCTGTTCCAATATGTGCAATACCTGCATCTAACATTATAGTTTTTACGTCAGCAAAATCAAGATTAACAAGACCTGGAATAGTAATAAGGTCAGATATACCTTGTACACCTTGTTTTAAAACATTATCAGACATATCAAATGCATCTTGTAGACATGTTTGTTTTTCAACAACTTGTAATAACTTTTCATTTGGAATAACTATTAAAGTATCTACGCATTGTTTTAATTCATCAATTCCAGCTTCTGCTTGAGATGTTCTTCTTTTTCCTTCAAATGGAAATGGCTTTGTGACAACAGCAACTGTAAGAATTCCCATTTCTCTTGATGTTTCTGCAACAATTGGGGCTGCACCTGTTCCAGTTCCTCCACCCATTCCAGCTGTAACAAAAACCATATCAGCTCCTTTAAGAGCTTCTGCTATTTCAGCCTTTGATTCTTCTGCACTACATTTTCCAATTTCTGGATTTGCTCCTGCACCAAGTCCACGAGTTAATTTTTCTCCTATTTGAATTTTTTTATTTGCTTTTGAAAGCCCTAGAGCTTGTCTATCTGTATTTACAGTTATAAATTCAACTCCTCTAAGACCAGCTTCGATCATTCTATTGATGACATTACCGCCACCACCGCCAACTCCAACAACTTTAATAGTAGCTGTTCCAGCTTGCATTTCTTGATTTTCCATCTAAAAATTCCTCCTTATTCCTTATTATCTATTTCTCTTGTTTTATTGTATGCTCCTTTAAATTTATCTTTTATATTCCTTATTCCCTCAATAATTTTTTCTTTAAAAGTTAAATCTGTTACAATTTCTACATCACTATTAACATGTTTACTTACTCCTAGACTGGCTATATACCTTACCATTCCAAATACTGTTGCATGTTGTGGTTTTATTACATTTATAAGTTTAGGATTACAAACTCTTACCTGATTAATTTTTAATATAAGCATTGCTAATTCTTGTGCACCAACTATATTACTAATTCCTTGTCCAGTGAGAACCATACAATCTATTTTACCGTTTAATTTATTATCAGATATCATTTTTTTAATTAGTTGATATATTTCTTTTACTCTTGCCTCTATTATTTGCACAATTTCACTACATCTAATTACTTCATTTTCACCTGTCATCTTAGTATTTAATTTTACATCATGATTATTTGCTATCATTGCCATAATAGCTAAGTTGTATTGTCTTTTTAATTTTTCTGCTTCATCAGATGTAATATCTAGTGTCATTGCAATATCATTTGTTATATGATCGCCACCAACCGGAAGAGTAGTATAAAATTCTATTATATTATTTTTATATACAGAAATATCTGTATGTCCTCCTCCAATATCTACAAGTAATACTCCCATATCCTTTTCTTCTGGCATTAATACGATATTAGAAGTAGCTAAAGTCTCTAGTATCAAACCGTCAAGCCTTAACCCTGCTAATTTTAAAACTCTTTGAACTCCTGCAATATATTCACCATTAGCAATTACTACTTGAGCTTCTAAAGAAAAGCTCTTGCAAAATGCTCCTATAGGTTCCTCTTTATATTTTCTTCCATTTACTGTATATTCAATTGGTAATAAATCAATTATCTGTTCATTATTGGTCATATTTACAGCCATTTGTGCTCTTGAATAAGAATTATATATATCATTTATAGACATTCCATCATTTGGCTTCTCAACTTCAGTTTCAATAGTTACTTTTTCAATTCTAGTATTCATTCCCTTTATATTTACATATGTAGAATTTACAATTAAATCTGATACTTCTTCGGCTGCATCAACCGCATTTCTAACTGCATTCGCTACACTTTGAGGGTCTAAAATTCTTCCTTTTTTTATTCCTGAACTATCAGATAAACCATATCCTATAACTTCTATTTCGCTAAATTTATTCACTTGACCTATAACACAACTTATTTTTGTTGCACCAAGATCTAAACCAACAATGATATCTCCAATAGCCACTTATATTCACCCCCAAGTTCAAGCTACATATATGATACTATTTTTAAGAGAAAAAATCAAGTATTTTTTAGAAATTTTGTAATATTTTTGTCATTTGTTTGCAACATTATTTTAATATGCTTTTAGTTGTAATATTTTGTATGCTTTTTACTATTTTTATACGATAATTTTAATATAACCAAATATAATAAAAACAAAACAAAACTTGGATTATATAATAAAATAAATATTAAAATTCCACAAATAAGTAAAATCAAAAATACAATATAATTAATAATATTTATTATTTTATCTGTATTTCTTTCATCTAGTTTAAGTAGCAACATATTTTTAAATATATTATACCCATCTAAAGGATATAACGGTATTAAATTTAAAATGCATAAGAAAATATTTATATCATATACCACCTTTATATTTTTAAAGATGATGGCTAATACTAAATTTGATAGGGGCCCTGCTAAAAATATAAATATATCTCTTATTAAATATTTTTTGGATAAATAATTTTCTTCTAGGTTATAATGTAACTTTTTAAAAACTATATTTACACCAAATAGTCCTATATTAAATATTTCAATTTCCTTTCCAAATAACGTTGCAACAAACATATGTGAAGACTCATGAAATACTATAAATAAATAACAAATAAGATATGATGATAAAAAACTTCTTATATTATTAGAGAATAAAAAAATAAACATTATTATTATAAATATAATGTCTATTTTTATATCAAAAAATGGGGTTTTTATTTTCATATTTGCCTCCATATTTTATTAAAATTCTAATATTTTTTCCGGATCAACAGTCCTATTATTTATTTTTATTTCAAAATGTAAATGTGGTCCTGTCGACATACCTGTGCTTCCCATTAATCCAATTTTATCACCTTGTTTAATTTCATCATTTTCCTTTACTTGGATTGTTTCTAGATGTGCATATTTAAATATAACTCCATCTTTTTCTACTTCAACATTATTGCCATAATATTTGTTCATTTTTTCTGTTTTTACAACTTTACCATCTGTAGCACTTATAATCTGAGTATTTTTTTTATTTGCTATGTCAATTCCTGTATGATATGGATTAACATTTTCAAAAATTTGCTCTCTTGCTCCATATCTTGAAGTTATAGTTCCCTTTACAGGAACTATAATATTTATATTTTTCTTTAGTATTTCATAAATATCTGTATCCATTATACTTATAGCACTAATTACTTCCTCTAATTTTGCTTCCTCGTAAGGTTCTCCTCCTCCTACTCCTATATTTTCATTTGATTTATCGTTTATTTCAGATTGTTCAACAAATGAATCATTATTTTCTTCTATATTTGAATTTTTATTAAAAACTTTTAATATCTCATCTTTTAGACTTAAATTTATAAAATTAGGTTTTATATATTGTAAATATTTAGATGATAAAGTTATTGCTATTTTTTCTGGGATTATAAATTTTCCAGCTTCATATACATACTTTGATACTTCCTCCACTTTTTCTAAAACACCTATTTTTGTATAATCTTTATTGTATTCATTTATTATATATTTTGCGTATTTATTATTTAATACTTGTTCTTTAAACATCAATTTACATATTAAACATAAAAAAATAATATTTACTGAAATAAAGAACTTTATGAAAAATTTTTTCTTAAAATTTCCCACTTTTTTTCTTTCTTCACAAGATTCTTCTTCGTCAAAAAAGCTTTCATTTTCATGTTGTTTTATTTTTCTTTTTATAGTAACATCAGATATTCCAATATCACCAAGATTAACTTTGCCACCTACATCTTTTAACATACTTTTTCTGAGTCTTCTTGCTGAAACCATATTTTCCATACATTATCCTCCACATAGTACAAGTTCATACTAAAGTATATTATAAATATATTTTTTTATTACAAGTTTAAATTTTCTTTTATTTATTTTTGTATTTTAACACCTTTCTCATCTAAAAATTTAATAAAATCTTTTAAATATGGCTCTTCTATAGTTCCAATAAATGTTGCACAACATGTATTAGTATTACGTCCGGATTTTGTTTTTAATCTTCTAATATCTTCTACATATATCTTTGTTTTTGATTTATTTTGTTTTACATTCATTTTCATATTTTCAACATAAAGTTCACCATTTATAGTTTTAAATGTAACTTGTTTAGTTATAAAACTTTTTTCGCCACGAAATTCATCAGTAATTTTATGTATATAAATACAAATTGGTATTATAGAAAAAAATAATATAATCATAACTGGAAATACAAAAAGTGCATTTTTCATTCCTAAAGATATAATTATTAATATTATCCATATTATCAAAGGTATAATTATTTTTGCAATTACTTTTCCGTTTAATATTTTTCTGACTTTAACCGTAGTTGTATACATAATATTTCCTCCTTATTTTATATCAAAAATGATATTAATTACGTTATTTAAATTATATATTAAACTATTAGTTATTAAATAATTCATGGCATGAATCCTTGTTTTATTATTTATTCTATAAAATATAGTTTATTTATAAAGTATACACTATCTTTTATTTTGGAGTATTAGTCAGATATTTTATGTTTTTGTCATAGCTTTTAATTTGATTATCTAATTTTATACATTTTTAATACACTATTTTACCTTTTAAATACCATAAATGTTCACTTATTATCTCAACATTTACTATTTTCCCTATATTTGATTTATCCCCATCAAATATAACTACTTTGTTTTGTGATGTTCTTCCAGTAAGTAATTTATCATTATTTTTGCTTACTCCTTCAACAAGTACTTTATATGTTTTTCCTATCATTTTTTTGTTATTTTCAGGCAAATATTCCTCATATATTTCTTTTATTCTTTCAAGTCTTCTTACCTTTTCTTCTTCAGGTGTATTATCTTCCATCTTTTCCGCTCTAGTCCCAACTCTTTTTGAATAAATAAACATATATATTTGATCAAACTTAACTTTTTTTACAACATCTAATGTATCAAGGAAATCTTCTTCTGTTTCACCTGGAAATCCAACAATAATATCTGTTGAAATAGAAATATTTTTATCTGCATTTTTTAACTTATTAACAATTTTAAGATAATCTTCTTTTGTATGTTTTCTGTTCATTTCTTTTAATATCTTACTACTTCCAGATTGTAAAGGTAAATGAATTTGCCTTGCAATTTTTTTTGAACTTTTTATAACATCAATTAACTCATCACTAAAATCCTTTGGGTGAGGTGACATGAACCTAATTATTTCAATTCCATCTATTTTTTCAATATCTTGCAATAAATTTGGAAAGCTATAATTGGTATCTTTAAAATCATTTCCGTATGAATTTACATTCTGACCTAATAGCATTATTTCTTTATATCCTTCTTTTGCAAGTTTTCTTACATCATTTAATATATCTTCAGGTCTTCTGCTTCTCTCTCTTCCTCTAACATATGGGACTATACAATATGAGCAAAAATTATTACAACCATATATTATGCTTACACTAGCTTTATACTTACTATCATATTTTATAGGTACTTCTTCTTCTATTTCATTTGTAACTTCAACAAACTCTATATTTTTCTTTTTTTCCTTAAGTAAGTCATATAGTTTACTTGGAAAACTATTCATTGCACCAGTTCCTAAAGTTATATCTACAAATCTATATGATTTTTTTATTTTTTCTATAATATGTTTTTGCTGTGTCATACAGCCAACCACAACAATATATACATTCTCATTGTTCATTTTATATTTTTTCAAGGTTCCAAGCCTTCCAAATAATGTGTTTTCAGCATTTTCTCTTATACAACAAGTATTAAATAGAATTAAATTTGCTTTTTCTTCATTTTCTTCTCTTTTAAATCCTATACTTTCTAGAATTCCAGCATATTTACTTGAGTCATTCTCATTCATCGAACAACCCATTGTATCAATATAATATGTTAAATTTTTATCTTCTACTATTTTTTTTATTTTATCTTTATAATTATTTGTAAATCTCATATCGTTTCTCCTAATTTAATTTTTACATATTATACAACAATTAGATTATTTTTTCAATAGATTAGAAAATATTTTATAAGCCCAGCAATTAATTTACATAAAATTTGACTTTTATATATATATGTGATATAATATAATTGTAATTAAATTTTAATACTCCCGAATAATTAATTCGGAAGCATTCCCAGAAAATAAATTTTAAAGGAGACTTTACAATGAGAAAAACAACAACTAACACAATAAATTTTGCCCCAGAATGTGGAAAAACCTTATCAGAAAAAAGGAGACCAAGTACACCTAAATATTTTCCTTTATACAAAAAAAGAGAAAAATATATTTTTTCTTCTGACCAAGAGTATGCTAATGATTTGTTTGCATACATACAAAAGTCAGAAGAAAAACTTAGCAGAAAAGATACAATAAGGAGATTAAAATCTATTAAACAATATTTCAATGATAAAACAGCAAAAAGAATATTTAATAGATTAATATCTGATGTAAGATGTCTTGATCGAATTGTTTTTGTAGATGATGGTTCCTACAGAACACATCGTATATGGTATGGATATAGAGGATTGGCAGTTGATATAGACGACGGTAAAGATGATTTTGGCTTTAACTCTATGTACCCTACTACGACAAACGGCAAAGAAGCAATGAGGGCTTTTGAACTAATACTCAAAAGATACGAAAAAATATTCATTCAAGTATAGTGTAACTTTAACACTCGAGATTAATTTCTCGAGTGTTTTATTTGTTTTTTTATGTAAATATATGTTATAATATTACTGGTTATATTATATAATCAAATATTATTATACGAGATAGAATAATGTCATACAAAAAAGTATATTGGAATTTGTTAAAACCTATTGACGTTTGGTATGCTGTGTGGACAGGCAAAATTAAAGTTTTTCCAAATAATTACCTAGATAAAGATATTTGTAAAGAACTTATAAGAACACTAGTTATAGATGAAACATTATCCTGCAAATTGCAAGTACTGCTATCAACACCTTGAAGAGTATTTTTCAGTGTTCCAAGCTTAACATCAAGATTACTTGATGATTTTATTAAATTATCAAGCAGCCCGCCAACACCGTTGACTTTTTCTTTATATAGTGTTATTGTTGCCATAGGACACCTCCTCTCACATAATAGCTGTCATTTTGCTTTAAATGTATTGCCTCATAATATTCCACAAATCATTTCTTATTCTTTCAAAAGGCTTCATTCAACTTCATTCTCGTGTTATAATCATTATCTCAAATGTAATACTCCGTTAAGTCAGCTCTGTACAGTATCTTTACTCATCATTATAAATTAATTAACGGCATCATTATTTCCCAATATACTTCCATATCACTTATCTCCAAATTATCGACAACATCATCCCCGTTTAAGAATAACGGTACCTTGTATCCGGCACATTCATTGTGTTTTAATACATAGTGTTCCTGTTTTTCATACCACTCGTTAAAAAATTCTGATGCCAACGAGTCCTCATGATATTCTACGATTTCTACATTGTGAAAATCTTCAATAGTTACCGGGATATCAAAGACCTCACCCGTTCCCGGTTCAAACATAAGTACTGTACCCTGTAATTTTTTAACTGCAAATATTCTGCCAAGCCAATCATATGCAAAAACCTTGATTTGACCTTTATATGCTGGGAAAGTATGTACAACAATTTTACACCATTTTTCTATTTCCGACAGATTAAAAACACGATACATTCCATTTAAGAATGTTTTTCCTTCAACTGATGACAGAAATTCCTCAGGTGAATTACTAATTACCCCATCATTTAAGCCCACATATTTTTTAAATATTTCAAACATTTTACTCTCTCCTTACTTCATAGTAAACTTTCCAAGCACCGTACCTTCATGAAGGTTTTTAATAAGAATGTTAATTTGCTTTCCTAAACTTCTATTTACGCTTTTATCTAATCCATTCATATTAATTACATTATCTTGACCACCTAGTTGCAGATCAATTGTATGATCAACATCTTGATTAGAAGGAATAGCATTATCTTTTCTATAGCGTGATGTTTTTGTACCATTTCTCTTTCCTGCGACATTGGTTTTAACGGTATATGCATCTGACAACGCTTTGCATTTAGCATCAGCCTGTGCTCTTTGTTCAGGTGTCCATCCTTCCTTATAAGACAATTCAGCATCATATGAGCCGTCCGAATTTTGAATTAAATGACAATTTGAGTTGTGAACCAAAATTGTATTTAAGCCAACAAAATATGTATGATAATCTTCAACTTGAAAGGTATAGACCTTAACCGATTCATCACCTAAGTTTTCTCGGTAAAGCTGTTTAACAAGGACAACATTTCCATTTTTATCAATAAGTTCTGCACCTATCCACAAGGCTTCAGCACTGACAAAACCTTTATCTTTTACATAATACGGGTGGTCATATGTTGAAATAATATTTTCACCGTTTATTGTGAGATGAACAAGACTTGATGTTTCCCTGATATATGTTTCAAGAACCTGCTTAGTAGATACTTCTGATGTTTCTGCATCTGCAGCATAAACCATATCTCCTGGCTTAATATTTTCAATTGCAACTAAGCCACTTGCGGTAAGAACAAGCGTACCCGCTACAAAGCATTTCATTGTTGTCGGCATACCACCTGTAAATACGGCGGTTGCTGTTACACCTATTTGGAAAATGTTAAACGCTTTGCTTTCGTGTAATTTGGCATTAAGAGCAGCAATAATTTATCCTCTTGAACTTTTAATTTTTATGCCTAAACTAATGGGAGAATTAATGCTAAATACTTTGGATCGGCATCCAAGAAAATTTTCTCTCCTTCAAGCATATATGCCTGCATTAAATATTGTTTTGCCTTTTCTATGTTTCCTAATTCAAAAAAACATTCTCCGATTCTAACGCAGATAAACGGGTTTCCTAAGCCATCAGGACACTTCTGTGCTTGCAAGAAGGAATCCAAGCTATCGGAATAATCATTTAGCTGAAAATACATATCACCAATAGATGCATACAGCCAAGTGGAAGCTTCCCACATATAAACAGGCTGTGGCAATAATTCTAATGCTTTTTTAAACTCATTAAGTGCCTCTCGATAATACTCGGAGTCTGCGAGTTCATTGCCCCTCGCACTCCTTTGCTTTATTTCATCATACACTTTATCATTTAATTCCATAAAAATCCTCTCTTTTCTTTGATTCTCATTACTTATTATGGGGCAAATACGTTTGATTATGGGGACCTTGTAAGCGATTAATAGAATCCAATTCCAATTCATAATTATTTGGATCCTTCATAAAAGCTCGAACTTCTGGAGATTTTGCACCATAGTTTCGACCTTCTTCATTCCACCACGATACTGCATCTTTGATATGAGCCATATCAGCACGATCAACAGAATACCAGTTTCCATCTCCTGCTTTAAATTCAAGTCCCTCCGCACCTTCTCTAATTCTTCCTTCAGATCTCATTTTGTCTATAACTGCTTGCCCCACCTTCGATTTTTTACTAGGTGTTTTACCCATATATTTATCTCGATTAGAAGGATAATTTGCGTTATGCACCAATACGCTATGGATTCCTACATGATACGTATGGTTTTGGCTCACCTTAAAATTATAAACCTTAACTGTTTCGTCATGCAAGTATTCACGGATTATTTGAGCAACTAAATGTATTTTTCTGTTATTGTCTACAAGTTAAGAACATATTCAAAAAGCCACTGTATTAATAAGGCGTTTTCAATTTTTTTATAAAACAGATTTTCGCTTTAAATCAATAACATCAACATCACTATTTTCTAGAAGGTCTTCAAATTTTTCGCTACCATATTTCTTGATAAATTCAGCTTCATCTTTAGAAACAAAGAGACACATATAAATACAGCATACATCATTTACAAAAGCAAAGTTTTCCGGTAGTACAAACACATTTGTAAAATACAAAGCTGTTTTATTGTATTTCTCTGCAAAACTAGCATTAATATTTTCTACGCCCTCAATAAGAATACCTTTTCCAAAATTCATTCTATTTGATAAGATATAGAAAACTGCATTTGCTAACACTTCAGCACATTCATCGTAACTTTCGTCCACAGCCAAAGCAATCTCACACTGATTGTTTATCATATCAGAATACTTTGATACTCCTAACGTGATAAATACCATACTATTTTCAATCACTTTAGGAAAACCTAGTATCTGAATTTCTTGCTCCCCATTACTATAAACATCTGCACCAATATAGTCACCTAAAAAATGTTCGTAATGGTCTAGTAATAACTCTCCTACATTCATTTTACAACATCTCCTTTAACACCTTCAAACATATGTCCTTGATTGCAATTGGGACATTGTGCTCTAACATCTTGATTGTAAATATCAAGAACTTGTTTTCTCGTTGAAGCAGTTGGCCACTTCTTCATTTCTTGTACACGCTCACTCCAAGTTGTCGGATAATGATCTCCATCATACCCAACACGTGTTCTGCCATTTTGGGTAATAGTTTCTGGAATTTTTTTACCAAAGCCGGACATACATTTAATTCCCTTACCGGCAACTGCACCTAATTGTCCAAGTCCGGCAAAAGCAGCTCCGCCAATTGCACCACTTATTGCACCCGAAAGTGCTCCATCTTCGAAACCTTCTAGGAACGAGCCTCCGTTGGCAACACTTTCCACCCCTCCGGACACACCTCCTATACAAGCACCTAAAATAGCACCCCAGCAGGCCCCGGCGATAATTTCAGCACCTAAACCTGAACCGACGCCTGTACAAAGCAAAACAACTGCAACCGCCACACGAACTACTGTAGCAATAAATTTCCAATGCTCCTTACACCAATCTGCTGCCGATTGTACACCATCACATATATGCTCAATAGGACTTTTCTCACATTCCGGCTTTAAATAAGAATACTTTGTATAAAAATCCTCTTTAGATTTTTTTATTTCCGATTCTGCCGCTGAATCCTTTCTTGCTGCAGTTTCAATAAATTCACTAAGTTTATTATTTAGCCTTTTCAAATCTTCAATTTTTGATTTTTCACTCTTTGACGAAGAACTGATACTATCTACAGCGTCCTGCAAATTACAGGTACTGCTGTCAACTCCTTGAAGAGTATTTTCAGCGTTCCGAGCTGAACATCAAGATTACTTGATGATTTTATTAAATTATCAATCAGTCCACCTACGCCGTTGACTTTTTCTTTATATAGTGTTATTGTCGCCACTTGAAACCTTCTCCATAAATAATTTTAGTGTAACATCAAAATCTAATTCCTTTATACAATTATTTATTGCTATTTTTAAATCAATTATTTATCTTCTTTAATGAACAATAACAGTATTTAGATATTACTTTATCATCTATTTTACCATCATTGTATTTATTCAAAAGATAATTTACCATAGTGTCAAAGCCCTTCATTTGTCTGATTAATTCCAACTCTCTATTTTGGGTAGTAATAATCAAAGCATACTGTGGTCCATGTTTTAAATTATCATGTTTTGTATAATTAATTCGAAAAATTTCAGAAAGATCAAATTCATATTTTTTCCCAAATTTTGTTCTAACTTTAAATTTTTCATTTTCAACACTAACTCTAAATAAAATTGTTGATGAAACCATTAGCGCACTAGTAACAAATAAATAGATAGCCAAAATCATACTTAATTTAAAATTATATCTCTTTATGAACATCACAATACACGCAATTATAAATACTGATTCGCATAATAAGTATACTAATAAATCAGTTTTTTTAAATCTAACTTCAAATTTCTCCATATTATATATATTCCTCCATATCACTCATTAAATTACAAATTGTTCTACAAGATTATTAATAAATCAAATATCCATATGTTATTTCATATATCTATATTTTATACTAATCCTATTTAATATTCAAACATTAAATCTGTTTTTGTTAAAAAAATTTAATTAAAGTGATTTTACACAGATTTAGTTCATTTGCAAAAATTCTTATTTATTATTCAGAAAATCTTTTTATTATATATTCTAAAGCATCACTTTCAGTATAAAAAAATTCATTTGTTGTTTTACACCCTCTTTCTGAATAATAAACATTCCATTTATCACCGGCCTTGATAAGACAAAATCTTTCATCATCACGGCCAATGCCATCTAAATTAAATAAAAAATTTGGAATTCGAAGTTTTCTTACCTTTTTTATAAATTCCTTTCTATCCATATCAAACCTCTTACATCTTATTTTTCTATAAACTCATCTATCATTACTTGGAATTTTGTAATATACTTAAATATATCCACATATTTTATATGTTATATCATATTTTAAGCAGTTAAAGTTTCCATCACATTTCTAAACATAATTCATGACAATAATACTTTCAATCCATACATATATTTTTTATTAAATATTTTCTTAATATCCATTGAAAGATATTTTAAAAAAGATTTTATTGTTATTTTGGTGATTCCTATATATTTTTATAATAATTCTTCTTATTTATATTAATTTTTTAATAATTTATATAAGTTATCCATTTTTGACTATATTTTACATTATTTAATTACTTGTGTCAATTCTTCAATAGTTAACATTATATCTGTATTACCGATTGATTATGTTGAATCACTTAATTACTCAAAACACAATCTCATTAATCTATTCATTGTCTGTAAATTTCAAATTTTAGTTATTACATGAACAAAATAATATATTATCTTTTATTAAATAAAATTTAAAATTCATTTATTTTTTATATCTTTCTGCAAATTTACTTAGATTTTCATTTTGATATGGTATTAATTTTTCATTAAGTCTTGCCATTAAATGTAGTTTTTGTTTATTTTTTAATGCTATTATTACTTTTTTAGTACTTGAATTAAATATATTAAAATTCTTTACGACGATACTTTCAATTTGTTCATTGTTAACAAAGAAATATGATGATGTATCTGCTTTTAATTTTGCCGGAGTTAATGTTAGCATAACAGCTGTAGCATCAAGTGGAATTATACCAAGACCTTTTTCAGTCCAATTTATTAAATATCCATCACTTTTTCTATTCATTCCATCTACCACTCCTGAAGAAAATGCCGCTGCGCCAGCAACTGCCCCAACAACTGCACCTCCAACAACTCCACCTAAAGCACCAAGAGCTCCATATTTTAGTCCTTCTCTATTAGTATCTAAAAAACAAATAAATATACAATTTTTTTCTCCTAATCCATTTACATTTCTAAATAATTCTTCTGATCTTTCCTTTGTATCAAATTCTTCCATTTTATTTTCCTCCTTTTTATTTAATGATGTGCATATTACTCTATTATTAATTTAACATACTCACCATCTTCCTTATTATAAACATGTTTTCCTATTATTATTAAAAATTTTTCAATATTCTGTATGTCATTGCCTACAACTTCAACATACGAATTAACAGAATCATCGGCATTTTTCTTTTAAAATGAATCACCAAAATAACAATAAAATTTTTCTAAAATATCCTCAAATGGATATTGGGAAACATCTTTATTAAATGGTTGGTTTTCATTAAAATCTGTTTCTGGTTCAAACATTATTGATGTTACATATACATTTTTTTCTTCATCTTCTATATTCCTATAATATTTGCTACTCGCTTAAATTACTAACCATTTCTTCTAATTTCTTATTTACATTTTTTAAGAAAAATATTTCTCCTTCATATCCAAACCCTTCATCAAAATTTAACTTTTCAAAGTCTGCATTTTTTATCATTTTATTCTTCCTTACCAATTTGTAATAAAACCTGATGATGGATAGCTCCATTTCCTTTTTTTATATATTTTAATTCTTCTCTCCCGCCTAAAACTAATGCTGGAGTAAAGAAAAATATTTCATTATAATCAAGTTTTCCTAATTCTTTTACAGCTTGCTTATATAAATCATCTCTTAATACATTTTTTATAATATCTTCATCTAGAATATATTTTTCGAAAAATTCTTGATAAGAATATCCACAAGCTTCGACTTTTCTGTAATGTATATTTAATAAAGACACATCATTTTCATTATCTTCTAATTTTCTGTAATAGAATATATCTCCGAAAGCAGTTACTATTATTGGTATTTTATTAAAGTCTTTTTGACCTAGCCATGTATATAAACTGTTCATGTATTCTCTAGGATCAACTACTTTAAGTAAGCCATCTCCATATTCGCCAAATCCGTATTCTTCCCATAATTCTATTATTTCCTTTGGTAACATTTGTTTACCAAAGTTTAAAATTTCTTCATCTGGCTTTTGTAAATTTACTACTGGTTTAAATTTTTCAATAAATTTGCTAATACAATTACTCATAAAATAACTCTCTTTCCTTATCTAATTACTACTCTGTAACATCATCGTCATTCCATATACAATAATACTCATCATCATCATCCCAAGGAGTATTGCCTTCTGATGGTCCTACATACTTTAATTCATTTTCTCGAATAACAATAGCACACATATGCTCTGGCTCCCACGGACATTCTGTCTGTATCACATACCCAATTTCATCAATATTTTCTGGTAATTCAATATAAAGCCCAGGTTTTGTCAGATATTTAAGAAGACTATTCCCTTCTTTATATCCATTTATAACTGGTTCAATATCTTTTGTAATATCATCATATATGCCAATTGCTTTCCATTCCTCATACATATAAAGCATAAATTTTGCAAGACCTTCCTGTATTTTTTTAAGCAACTCTTTGTTATTATTTATAGCATTATAGTGTGCGATACATTTCTCAGCATATTCTTTTGCTACATCAGTATTATCCATTATAGTAATGTCTATTTTCCCTTGAAACAATGACTTGGATTCAAACTTGCCTTCAAGCCATCCTAAGCCATTAACATCTTCTTTTAAATTATTTAAAATTTCTTTATCCATAAGTTATTCTTCCTCACATTCTTTCCATAATAATTTGCAATAGGCATTATTAAAATCCACATTTTCATAATCTCCTACAAATTTAGGATTAATAATTACAGCTTCTTCTTTATCTTTATATAAATGTAATTTTACTTTTTTATTAAAAAGTACACCTAATGAACTATAATAAATCATTTGGTTTGCAATTCTTACCACTTTATTTTCTTCAGATTCAGGTACATTTTCTATACTTATATCTGGTCTTCCAAATTTACGAAGCCCTCTCGTATGTAGCCATATATTTCCATCTTCCATTTTTGAAATTAAAATTTTAACATGTGAATATATATCAAGGTCTTTTGAAAATATTTTTTCTGTAAATTCTAACGCTGAATATAATGAAAATGTTTGCATATCTAAAACAGCTATTGCTCCTGCATCTATAAATGCTTGTACAACTCCTATTGTGTTTCGTAAATACTTTAAATTATCATCTTGCTTAATTTTTCCATTTACAATTGCCCAAACATTTTCTTTTTGTATTTTTTCGTATAATTCTGGCTGTTCCTCTTTTAGTAATTTTCCTAAAGTTCCTCCTATTAAATTATCCATGTATTCGCTATGTTGCTCTCGTGTAAACATATTCATATTTAAACCTTCTGGAACCTCGTCTAGATTGTGTCGTTCTCTTGAGATTTCTAACTCTTCTTCTTTTGCTCCGAATATAACATAAAACATTAGTGGATGATAATTAATATCTTCATAATATGGTCTTTCGTAGTTCATAACGACCTCCTTTTTTATAAATAATCTCTTATAAATCTTTCTAATGATTCCTGTCCATCATCGTGTCCTATTATTGAATAGGAATCTACATATTCATCATCTATCGCTTTGATTACGAAAAATGGTTTTGTTGTTATTCCTAATTTTAATAGCTCATAGATTTTTTTAGGGTCTTTTTCAAACTTATGTTGTTCAATAAATTTATTCATTATTTCTTTATGTTCATATTCTTCATTTATTTTATTAAAATTTTTTATAAAATCATCTTCATCTTTTAGTCTTATAAAACTACATTTTAAAGTAGCAACTATATTCATAAATTCATCTATATTTCGAGCAACTATTCCACATTCTCCTTCTGTACCAATGTATCCAACTATTTCATCATTTAGAAGTGTCCATAATGCTCCTGTTCCTTCTCTAGCAAAAGGTTTTAAATCATAATTTGTTTCTCCTGGTCCCATCAAATCTTCAAGCCAATTTTCATCATTCTCTAAATCCGTTATCCACTCTGGTCCATATAATTCTATATCACATTCAAAGAATGCATCATTTAATTCCTTATCCTCATATATTAAATCTAAATATTTACTTACTTTTTTAGGTAAATTAGTATCTTCATATTTCATAATCATTTTCTCCCTCTAATTGCTTTTCCCAATTTTTAATAAATTCATATAATGATGTAGCTTTGCAATAACTATCTTCTAAACCAGTAGTACAGCAATCTATTGCAAAATATTCATTAGTTGCGAAATTATAACAAAAATGATTTCCTCCTAAATCACCTCCAAAAGCAAAACAATTAGGAAAATGATTAGAAATTTGATAATCATTATTATAATCTACAAGCTCTTCTAATTTTATAAATTGCATATATGAATTTTTACCTACATCTCCTTCACCACCGTTATGCTTATGCATAAATTCTAAATAATCACTTGGTAATTGATTACCATTTATTTCTTTTATATTATAATCTGTACTTTCATTAAATTCGAAATCTTTAAATAATTCTTCCATAAACTTTTAAACCTTTCTTTTCTCCATAAATATTTCTTTATCATTTTTATCTATCTCGAACTCATTAGAAGATATCCTAATAAGTGCTGTACCTACTGAATTTTCAATATACCCCAAAATATCTGGATCTAATTGGTATACTTCTTGTACACTTACTAATGCAATATTTTTATAATCGTTATAGTATTCATCGTCTTCATTTCCTGCCATAAACGACCAGCCACTATCATTTTCATTTACAGGCTTATCTCTGCGCATATATCCAATTTTCCAACCTTCTTCTAATATTTTTTTAGAAAGATACGCCGTTTTATTTAATAGTTTCAATCTATTTTTAATTGGTTCCATATATTGCTCAGAATCTTGAAATTCTGTTATTTTTTTATCGTTAATCTCAACATCAGTATTTATTTTATCTATACTTGCCTCCCAAATACTCTTATCATCTGCTTCACTTTTTAATATTACCGCTAGATTAAATAATTCGTTTTCTGCAACTTCTATTGAAGTTTTGACTTCTTTAATAACTTTGTTTCCTTTATCTCCATAAATATATAATATTACTTGACCATCTGTATAAATTGATAACTTTACTGCTCCTAGATTTTGTTCGTCATTGTAAAATACCATAAAGCTAGGTAAATGCGCATTAACGTACCAATCAAATTGAGTTCCATTTTTTCCGTTCATATAATAAACTGTGCCGTTTTCTTCTAAATCACTTGGTTTTAATTCTGGTAAGTATTCGTTTATGTTTTGTTTAATTATTTCTTTTATTCCATTCAGAATTCTGTTCATTTACTATTCCTCCTAAAAATTACATGCCAATGTTTGATGATTCTTTTCATCTGTATATTCAGCTTTCCAGTAATGTCTATCATTTATTTCTATATAAGTTATCCCTTTTAAATTATTTCGTATTTTTGTTTTAAATGGATATTTTAAAAATATAAAAATATGTTCCCTAGAAGCATTGGTAAATCCTCCTTCTGATGTTTCAACAATTTCATTTCCAGCTTTTAGCTCTTCTTCTAGTATTTCTTTCAGTTCTATGCTTAATTTATTAATTATCATTTTATCTATCATAATATTTTTCCTTCTAATATTTTTCTAATTTTATAAACAATTATCTTTCTTTATTGCTTTACTATATTTCTCCAATGAAATTGCTAATTAGAGAAATATGCTCTTTTATTTTTGCTTTTTTTATATTTTCTACACTTTCTTTACCACCCATAGTAATAAGTGGAACATATCCAAAACATTCATCGTATTCAAGCATACCATATTTATTTAAAGCCTCTTTGTATTTCTTTATATTAAAATCTGTATCGTCAAATTCTCCGTCCAATAAGTCTTCATAAAAAAAATCAAATCCATCGGATATTACATCGTTTTCTCCATATCTATATTTTATAATACCAATAAATTGGTTCTTTTCCCATGTAATAATATCTCCAAATGCAGTTGCAAAAATTGGTATTGAAACATTACCTTGAAAATATGTTTTTTCTATTAATTCCTTATATTCATTTGGATTGATTATTTTTAAATATCCATTATAAAAAGTACCTAATCCATAATTTTTCCATATATAAATAATTTTTTGAGGCAATTTTTCCTCATATTGACTTATTAATTTTTCATCAACGTCACTAAATTTTATATAATCTTTAAATACTTTTTCTAAAATTTCAGCTTGTACTTCATTTTCTATATCTTCCTCAACTTGTTTTCTAGTTTCTTCATAAGAATTAAGTAAATTGTTAAGAAATTCAATAGTAGTTGGATTATTATGCTCATATAAACTGCAATTCACTTCTTCTGCATTTAACTCATTATATAATCCTAATACAGATTTAATCCCATTATCATCTATATAATCACAAGTTAAAATATATTTGTTTTTTTCAATTTTTTGTTTTATCTCTGATATAGGTAAATCTTGATATTTTTTTATAATCATAATACATTTTGCAGAAATATTTGTTTTATTGATTTTTATTCCTATTATAGAATTGTTATTTTCCATTTATAACATCAACCTTTTTAATTCTTTATTCTTCATTCATAAATAAATCATAAGCATAGCTTTCTATTCCGTCTAACAAATTATCATTTTCATCATATACTTTATATTGCATTTGTATATCCCCTAATGATGTTTCTCCATCTAATCCTAGTAAAATAGTATAGAAAACTTCATTCATAACTGAATTTACTAATCCCTTTACTTCATCATTCAATATACTACCTTTTGAAACAATATTTTTTATTTGATTTCCCACTTGTGTTTCCTTTTCTTTATCAAAATATATTTTTAACATTTCTTGTTTTTCTTTATAACAATTATTAACAAATTCTTCTGCAGTCATTAATCATCTCTCCTTTTAATAACCAATTTGTATTTTTTTCTAAATAATCCATTTCCTTTTAGTTCAAATTTACTATTATTATAGTCACTCAATAATTCCATTATATTACTATATGGATAATCATCTGATCTATCATGCATGTATTAATTTCCATTAGGATCTTTATAATAGAAATCAATCACATCATCATTTCCTGCACCAGGATATATCATTATTTTAACATCATCTTGGATTTAGGTCAAGTTTTCTACGAAATTTATTTTTTTCTTCTGTCACTTCATTTTCAATTATTGAACCAACTGTTTGAATTACATATTTAGCTAGCAAATTGTATCATTTTTTTATTATTGCCTCTCCTGTTTCTAAATTATAATTCAACTTTTTCATAATTTCATTACAAGCAAGTCTTAATCTAACTCCTGCAAACGTATTAAT
>ENA-OPCU01000212-OPCU01000212.1-human-gut-metagenome-genome-assembly--contig:-NODE-212-length-24089-cov-4.023259_pt1 | contig 24089 bp, 18 predicted proteins | sample MGYA00241255_ERZ501490 | MGnify/ENA primary metagenome ERZ501490 (study PRJEB25962, sample SAMEA2042627) | human gut metagenome | biome: human gut; feature: human-associated habitat; material: faeces... | reverse complement strand
TATAAATAATGTCTACAATAATTGGGTTGGTGTCTACTTTTAGATTACCACTTCACTCTGACTTGCTTGTTTTGGACTTTTTTGTGGATTTTTCCACTTTAAAGTCCAATCCGGCACGCGTTGACTTCTCTTTTGGACTTTTTCTTGCCTTCCCGTAACTCTAACGTCCAATTCACCTCGCTTCGGCTTCCTTTTTGGACTTCCTCCGTGCCTCGCACTACTCTAGCGTCCAATTCACCTCGCGTTGGCTTCTCTTTTGGACTTCCTATGTGCCTCACACTACTCTAGCGTCCAATCTGCCTTGCTCCGGCTTCCTTTTTGGACTTTTTCTTGCTTCCCACAGTTCTAACGTCCAATCTGACTCACTTCGACTTTCCTTTTGGACTTTCTCCGTGCCTCACACTACTCTAACGTCCAATCCACCTCGCGTTGACTTCTCTTTTGGACTTCTTCTTGCCTCCCGCAGCTCTAATGTCCAGCCCGATGTGTCCCCGACACGAGGGCGCACCTCTGTCCGCCACAAGGGCGCACCTCCATCCGACACGAACGCCCCCTCAGGGCACCATGACAATAAAATAAGTTCCTGCCAATCAGGCGCTTTGAGCCCGCCGGTACTTAATGAGCGTGTAACGCGAATTTAGTACCGCTGCGAGGCGAGAGCAGCGAAAGCGTGCCTGATTTGCAGGAACTTATTTTATTCTTTACCAGCTTATTACTTCATGTCCGTCCTCTGTTACAAGAACCTGAATTTCCCACTGTGCTGAAGGAAGTCCATCAGCTGTAGATACTTCCCAGCCATTCTTTTCATCTGTAACGACATTTACCTTACCCATATTAACCATAGGCTCTATTGTAAACATCATTCCTGGAGCCATAACCATGTCTGTTCCTTTTCTAGTGTTGTACCCAACCCAAGGATCTTCATGGAATTCAAGTCCGACTCCATGGCCGCCAATTTCTCTTACAACAGTATATCCATTAGCATATGCATGGTCATGTACTGCCTGTCCCATATCACCTAAGAAGCCCCAAGGTTTAACCTGCTCAAGTCCTAATTCAACACATTCCTTAGTAACATCAACAAGCTTCTTTACCTCAGGCTTAACATCACCTATGCAGAACATTCTTGATGAATCTGAAAAATATCCATGAAGAATTGTAGAACAGTCAACATTTACAATATCACCTGACTTAAGGATAACATCCTTAGATGGAAATCCGTGGCATACCTGCTCATTAACAGATGTACACACACTGTAAGGATATCCTTCATAATTAAGTGGTGCTGGAATTCCTCCCATATCAGTTGTTACATCATATACAATCTTATCAATCTCAGCAGTGTTCATGCCTTCATGTATTGCTGCTGCAACCGCATCAAGGCATGCTACATTTATCCTGGCACTCTCTTTAATTTTCTCAATCTGTTCAGGTGTCTTGATTAACTTGTGTGATGGAACAATATGTCCAATATCCTCAAGATATCTTAACTTATCGTCAAATGCTTCATGACACGCTTTGTATTTCTTACCACTGCCACACCAGCAATGGTCGTTTCTTCCTAATTTCTTAATCATTATTCTGCCTTCCTGTTACATATATTATAATCATACACAACTATAAGGCTTTCTTAATATTTTTTCAATATCTGTTTCAAATGATTAATCATTATTAACATTAAAAGCCCTGATTCCCGGATATACTGCACTTGTGCCAAGCTGTTCCTCAATTCTTAAAAGCTGGTTATACTTAGCAACTCTTTCTGATCTTGAAGGAGCACCTGTCTTAATCTGGCAAGTGTTAAGAGCAACAGCGAGGTCTGCAATTGTTGTATCTGCTGTTTCACCTGATCTGTGTGAGCTGATTGCTGTATATCCTGCCTTATGAGCCATCTTGATAGCTTCAAGTGTCTCTGAAACTGAACCAATCTGATTAAGCTTGATAAGAATTGCATTACCTGCTCCAAGTTCAATTCCCTTAGAGAGTCTCTCTGTATTAGTAACAAAAAGGTCATCACCTACAAGCTGAACCTTATCTCCAAGTCTGTCTGTAAGCTTCTTCCAGCCTTCCCAGTCCTCTTCATCAAGACCATCTTCAATAGATATAATAGGATACTTCTCACATAATTTAGCCCAGTGCTCAATAAGCTCCTCTGCTGTGTACTCTGTTCCAGCCTTAGGAAGCTTGTAATAACCCTTTCCTTTCTCGCTCTTCCATTCTGAAGAAGCTGCATCCATTGCAATTTTGAAATCCCTGCCCGGCTTATATCCAGCCTTTTCTACTGCCTGTAATATTGTCTCAATTGCTTCCTCATCTGACTTAAGTGCCGGAGCAAAGCCACCCTCATCACCTACAGAAGTTGCAAGTCCTCTTTCTTTAAGTATAGCTGCAAGTGCATGAAATACCTCTGCACACCATCTTAAGCATTCCTTAAAGCTTGGTGCCCCAACGGGCATAATCATGAATTCCTGAACATCAAGTCCGCTTGATAATGCATGGCAGCCTCCATTAATAATATTCATCATTGGAACAGGAAGCCTGTTTCCTGATACTCCGCCTAGGAATCTGTAAAGAGGAATATCAAGAGAGACAGATGCTGCTCTTGCTGCTGCAATAGATACCGCAAGAATAGCATTTGCACCAAGATTAGACTTATCCTTAGTTCCATCAGCTTTAATCATCGCTGCATCAACTGCATATATATCAGATGCATCTATTCCAAAGAGGCAGTCATTAATAACTGTATTAATATTCTCTACTGCCTTAGTAACACCCTTTCCCAAATATCTTGACTTATCCTTATCTCTTAACTCTAGCGCCTCAAATTCACCTGTAGATGCTCCTGAAGGTGCTGCGCCTCTTCCAACAGTTCCATCCGCAAGATAAACCTCTGCCTCAACTGTAGGATTGCCTCTTGAATCAAGAATTTCTCTGCCTATAACCTTTTCAATCTCTAAATATGCTGCCATATAATCCTCCTTTTTTGCGAAGCAAAAATCCGAGTCCTTTGACGAGGAGAGGATTTTAGCCTCCTAATCAAATGCTTTGTAATCTTTTAAGTTAGTTTCTTCTAACTTTAACAATACAATTCTAGCATTATACAACAAAATCCACAATGCAAGAAAATGGGAAGTTTTCTCATTAAAAAACTTCCCATTAACAATTATATCCAGCTATTTAGTTTGTATACACATAAATAATTATTTTTCCATCTTCTGTAAAAATGCTTTGGTTCTTTCATTGCTTGGATTGTCAATAACATCCTCCGGCTTTCCCTGCTCAACAATAACTCCGCCATCCATGAATATTACCCTGTCTGCAACCTTTCTTGCAAATTCAATCTCATGTGTAACGATAATCATTGTCATCTTTTCATCAGCAAGCTGTCTTAAAACCTTAAGAATTCCTGCAGTAATCTCAGGATCAAGTGCTGATGTAGGCTCATCAAAGAAAAGCATTTCAGGATTCATCGCAAGTGCTCTTGCTATCGCAACTCTCTGCTGTTGTCCTCCTGACAACTGGCATGGATAACTGTTCTCCTTGCCATCAAGTCCAACTTTCTTTAAAAGCTCTTTGGCTTCTTTCTCTACTTCATTCTTGTCCCTTTTCTGAACAGAAACAGGTGCATCAGTAACATTTTTCATGACTGTATAATGTGGAAAAAGATTAAAGTTCTGGAACACAAGTCCATATGTATTCTTGATTTCTCTTAATTCTTTCTTTCCAACATACACTGAAGCTCCGTCCTTGTCCTCACATGCAGTTTCACCACCTAACTTAAGAGTTCCTGCATCCATTGTCTCAAGAAGTGTTGAACAACGAAGCAGTGTTGATTTACCAGAGCCGGAAGGTCCAAGAATTGCAACAACCTCCCCCTCATTAACTTCCATTGATATATCCTTAAGCACCTCAGTATCGCCGAAGGATTTCTTTAAATGTGATATTTCTAATAATTTCTTCATATTAAAATCCTCCTTAATCAAAATACTGCATACGCTTTTCTAACTTTTCCATAACCATAGCAACAAGGAAATTGAAAATGTAATAGAATAATCCAGCTATGAATAATGGCATGATACTTGCTGTTGAAGCCGCCACCTGCTTGGCAAGAGTAAACATTTCTGTGTAAGCAAGTGCAAATGCAAGTGATGTATCCTTTACAAGTGTTATAACTTCATTAGTAACTGGTGGAAGCACTCTCTTAACCATCTGAGGGAATATAATCTTCCAGAATGTCTGTACCTTGGAATATCCGAGTACCTCTGCTGCCTCGTACTGTCCCTTAGGTATGCTCTCAATTCCACCTCTGTATATTTCTGCAAAATATGCTGCATAATTAAGAGCAAATCCGATAATTACAGCATAGAATCTGTATGTTGCCGTAACCTTCATTCCAAATAGATAATATGGTCCGAAGAACACAACAAGAAGCTGTAACATAAGAGGAGTTCCTCTCATTATAGATATGTATATTCTCGCAATCCATCTTACAATGCCTATTCTTGACTTTCTTATTTCACATACAAGAAGTCCTAGCGGCATTGAGAATATAAGTGTTAAGAAGAATATTGCAAGAGTTGCTAACATTCCTGATGAAAGCTGCTTAACTATATCCACAAGTCTTTCACCAAATGAATCCTTAGTTGTACTGGTACTGTCAAGGAGGTAAGCACTGTCTGTTCCTTCTTCTCCAAGACATACGCTGTCTGTAAGTCCCCATTTCTCAGCAATCTTGTCAAATGTGCCATCAGCAAGCATATCATTAAGGCTTGTCTGAACTTCATCTCTTAATGCTGTATTACCTAACTTAAAACCAATACCATACTGCTCTGATGAAACAGTCTCATCAAGCATTGTGAACTTGTTACCTCTCTGCTCAAGCTGGTACTTTGCAACACCCATATCCATACATACAGCATCTGCCGAACCTGATTCAAGGTTCATAAATGCTGAGTTATAATCAGATACCTGCTGAAGTGTCTTAAACTGTGCCGCAAGTGCAAGATTTTCTTCTGTTGCATCCTCTCCTGTAAATGCTGCAAGAGCTGATGAATCAGCCTGTACAATAACAACCTTACCCTTAAGGTCTTCTAACTTCTTTATTCCTGAACCAGATTTAACTATAACAACCTGTGAATTATCAATATATGCCTTAGACCATGTATACTCACGCTCTCTTCCATTAAGCGTGAATCCGTTCCATATACAGTCAATAGAGCCTGAACTAAGCTCCATATCTTTAGAATCCCAGTCAATAGGCTGCTTAACCAGATTCCAGCCATTTCTTTCACATACTTCCTGTGCAAGATCAAGGTCAAAACCTACATACTCTCCACTATCATCCTTGTAACCATAAGGTGGGAATTCCGCATCAAATCCTACTGTAAATGTAGTTCGTCCATCATCACTTTTTTTATTACCGCACGCTGTGAACATTCCCACAATCACAGACAACATTGCCAGTAACAGGACGGCTTTTCTGATATTCTTAGCCATATAAAAATCCATGCCTTTCTCGCTTTAATATGCTTTCACTTTACCACAGTAAATCAAGCCTGTCTATTATAACATGAAACACAAGATAAAAACACTATAAATATTCTAAATAAGTCCAAAATTTCTTAATATAAATATCCACGCTGTAAGAGTCACACTTGAAAGTAATGTTGTAAGCACAACTATGCTTGATGACAGCACCTCGTCATTATCCATACCTTTAGCCATAACAAAGCAGGTAACTGTAGATGGTGAAGCAAGCATAATAAGAATTGCCATAAGTTCCTGATTACGAAATCCCATTTTTACTGCTATAGGAAGAAATATTGCTGCTAGACCCACGAGTTTTAAAAATGTAGCAATAACCGTAGGTTTAATCTTCTTAATTGCCTTTTTTCCTTCAAATGAAGCACCAATACATATAAGCGCAACAGGTGTAGCTGTCTGTGCAATATTATTAATTGTTTTATTGATAATTACAGGATATGTAAATCCTGCAAGCGAAGATAACAGTCCCAGCACAATTCCTATAATTATCGGATTAGTTACAATATTAAAGCACGCTTTTTTAATGTTTTCTTTCTTATCCGTAGATTGTTCTTCTGTGCTGCCATGACACTCAGGATGTGCCTTAAAGGTAAGCACTATTACCGAAAATATATTAAACAACGGAACTGCAGCAACTATCATAAGTGGTGCCATTCCAGTGCTCTGGTACATATTCTGTATGAATGCCATTCCAAGTATCGCCGCACTGCTTCTGAATGATGCCTGCACAAATGCACCCTTCTGTGTATCATCCTTCATGAATATCTCTGTACATATCCATATTCCACTAAATACTATAGTAGTAACAATCATGCAGTACAGTACGAACTTAACATCAAACTGCGATTTAAAATCTGCTGCTGCCAAATCCCTGAATAACAGTACTGGAAGTGCCACCTTAAATACATATTTATTAGCCACATTTGCAAAATGGTCATCTATAACGCCAAGCTGCTTTATTACCCAGCCAACTATCATAACTAAAAATATTGGTACCGTTGCATTTATACTATATAAGAAGCTGTCCATCTGTCTCTCCTTCTACTACTTATTAATATCAAGCCAGTATGTATGGTCAAGCGGGCCGCTGCCGCTTCCAAGATTAAGTCCTGCCTTCAACGCACCTGTGAGATACTCTTTAGCTGCCTTCACACCTTCTTCTATTGATAATCCCTGTGCAAGATTAGCTGCAATGGCTGATGACAATGTACAGCCAGTTCCATGTGTGTTAGGGTTATCAATCCTCTCTCCATTAAGCCACACTATACTGCCATCTACGCACAGACAGTCGTTAGCTGTATGAACTGCATGTCCACCTTTTACCAAGACAGCTGCATGACCGCCTTTTGTCTTCAGATGTTCATATATCTTTATCGCTGCTTTCTCCATTGAATCTGCACTGTCAACAGTCATTCCTGTAAGCACTTCTGTCTCTGGAATATTAGGAGTTATAACATCTGCAAGCACCATCAGGCGTTCTTTAAGAATCTCTGCTGCATCTTCCTTAATAAGTCTGCTTCCACTTGTTGATACCATAACCGGGTCAAGAACAATATTTTTTGCCTTATACATAATTAACGCATCTGCTATTGTTTCTATAAGTTCCTTTGACGCAACCATTCCTATCTTAACTGCATCAGGATATATATCTGTAAATATTGCATCAAGCTGTGCCTTAAGAAATTCAGGTGAAGATTCCGATATTCCTGTAACTCCTAAAGTATTCTGTGCTGTAAGGGCAGTAATTGCTGACATTCCATATACCTTATGTGCCGCAAATGTTTTTAAGTCTGCTTGTATTCCTGCTCCACCACTGCAATCACTTCCTGCTATTGTTAATGCTGTATTCATATAATTTCCTTTCCACATCTATTCTCATCGCTGCAAGCACGACTGTGAACTTTCCATGTTTTCTCTCATCGCTGCCCGCACAAAAAAAGCACCGAGGTTACCTCGGTGCTTTTAGTGCAGTCGGCGGGACTTGAACCCGCACCCAAGCAATATGGACTAGATCCTTAGTCTAGCGCGTATGCCAATTCCGCCACGACTGCTTGTTTTGTTTTCGTGTCGTTCGCTGCTCGCTGACGACTTGATTATAATATCATCATGCACACACATTGTCAACAACTTTTTTTAATTTTTTTCAAAAAGATTCATATTTAACTTTTTTAGTCATTCATATTGACACATTTTAAATTCTCTTATAAAATATCAATGTTGTGTAACTTATATTAAGTTCGTTACATATTATATATGCAGAAGTGTCGGAATGGCAGACGAGCAAGATTCAGATTCTTGTGCGGGTTACCGCGTGTGGGTTCAAGTCCCATCTTCTGCACTGATTAAAAGAACCGTGTGATTTTGTGTCACACGGTTCTTTTTTCATATCAATTATATAACTTTCCTTTTCAATATCTCCTGCATAACAAAAGCCTTGCGCATCTCATTCTTATCAAACTTAAGGTCATCAAGAATAACTTTACCTCCCGTCTGACTCTGTGGAACAATCTCATCATTATATTCATGTCCGCAGTCATACTGTGTAAATGTATGTCCGCCTGTCATATCAGAATATGTTCCAGTGCTTCCCGCCTGCATAACCGGTGAATGAAATTCTGCTTTATCAAGTGTCTTCATTGCAGGTGCTGCATTATCTGCTGCTGGTGGTGGAGTAACATATTGCGGAACCGGTGCCTCTGCTCTATGCGAAGTAACATTCTTGCCATTAAAGTTATTTCTTGAACGAATCTCCTGCTTAAGCTTTTCAGTTTCTGCACTTGTCATCTTCTGAGAACCTGAATATGTCTGTACAGACGGATCAATGTACTGCTTTTCACCATAAGAATTCACCATGTATGGTGCAGACTGTGCATGGCTGTCATCCTTCTTATTCAGATTAGCACCGTGGCTTAATGAGCCATTCCCGGAACTGTTATTCTGCATCCGATGCATATTACTACCATACTCCGGCACATTCTGGTTATGTTCCTGCATATTACGCTGGTGTTCCTGCATATTACGCTGGTGTTCCTGCATGCGCTCATTCTGCATTTTCTTAGCTTTCTTAATATTCGATATAATTATCAAAGCAAACACTGCCCAAACAATTAATATTTCCATAAAACCCGCTTTCCCTTTTAATTCACAAGTCCATTATATAGTTGCCGGCTTCTCTGTTTCTCCTGCTATCGACTGTCTCATTTTGGTATCAGCCTTTAAATTCTGAAGGTCATAATAATCCTTAAAGCCCATTCTGCCTGTTCTTAAAGCTTCAGCCAAAGCCTTAGGTACTTCTGCCTCAGCAGCTACAACGCTTGCTTTCATCTCCTGTTCAAGAGCAACAGCGGCTGCTCTTCTTTCCTCTGCCTTAGCCTGTGCAATATTCTTATCAGCCTCAGCCTGAAGACTCTGAAGATGAGCGCCTATATTTCTTCCGATATCAACATCCGCAATATCAATAGAAAGAATCTGGAATGCTGTTCCAATATCAAGACCCTTCTGCAATATAGCCTTAGAGATAGAATCAGGATTCTCAAGCACGCTCTTGTGCGAATCTGCTGAACCAACTGTTGTTACAATACCCTCACCAACTCTGGCAATTACAGTAGCCTCGCCTGCACCACCAACCAACTGGTTAATATTAGTTCTAACAGTAACTCTTGCCTTAACTAACAGTTCAATACCATCCTTGGCAACTGCTGAAATATTAGGTGTCTCAATAACCTTAGGATTAACACTCATTCTGACAGCCTCTAAAACATCACGGCCTGCAAGGTCGATAGCTGCAGCCATCTCAAATGGTATGTTCATACCAGCTCTGCTTGATGCAATAAGTGCATTAACAACAGCATCTACATGGCCACCTGCCATATAATGTGACTCGAGCTGATTAGTGTTAAGCTGTAATCCGGCTTTTCTTGCCTGAATAAGTGGAAGCACAATTTTTGCTGGTGGAACCTTTCTCAGTCTCATACCGATAAGAGTTCCTATACCGACATGGCTTCCTGACGCTAATGCTGTAATCCATAATCTCATTGGTACAAATGCGAATAACAATATAAGCAGTACCACAATAATGATTGGAATAATTGGAATGTAAGGCATAATTAATCCCCCTTTATATATTTTGATTTTCAAAAACATTATTACATATAATGAGAAAAAATACCACATTTATATAGAATCATTTTAAAAAATCTGCTATAGTAATTAGTAATCGATAATTTTTTGTCAATCATTACAAAGGAGGTTTCATTATGTTATCTAATGATGCTACTATTCAGAATATCAAGCATGAAATCCTGTATGAAGTTGCCAAGCTCGCATATGCAGGAAGGTTTGAAGAAGAAAAGGACGAACTGGCATACAAGATGTTTCCCGGTCCTAAAGCAAGATTCCGCTGCTGTGTATATAAAGAAAGAGAAATCGCAAGACAGCGAATCCGCCTTGCAGAAGGCAAATGTCCAACAGAAAGTGACCATCCGGGTGCCAATAACATAATCCAGGTAATTGAAGCCGCATGTGCCGACTGTCCACTTTCTCACTATATCGTAACTGATAATTGTAGAAAATGTATGATGAAAGCCTGCCAGCAGGCATGTAAGTTCGGTGCTGTAAGCATGACAAGAGACAGAGCCTACATAGACCCTGACAAATGCAAGGAATGCGGCATGTGTGCCAAAGCCTGTCCATACAATGCAATCGCAGACCTCATAAGGCCATGTAAGAAAATCTGTCCAGCCAATGCTATTACAATGGATGAGAATGGCATCTGTGAAATAGATGAAAACAAATGTATCCAGTGCGGACAGTGTATCCATGCCTGTCCATTCGGTGCTATCGGTTCTAAAACTGATATAGTTGATGTAATAAAGGCAATCGTAGACGGAAAGAAAGTCGTTGCCATGGTAGCACCTGCTGTTGAAGGACAGTTTGGAGACACAATAACAATGAGCAGCATCCGCACAGCATGCAAGAAGCTGGGCTTTAATGATATGTATGAGGTAGGTCTTGGCGGAGACCTTACTGCACAGGCCGAGGCAGAAGAATGGCTTGAAGCAGCTAAAGAAGGAAAGAAGCTTACAACCTCATGCTGTCCTGCATTTGTTAATCTGATTAAGAAACAGTATCCTGAGCTTGCAGAACATATATCAACAACAATATCACCTATGTTTGCACTTTCAAGACTTCTTAAATCAGAAGATCCTGATACAATAACAGTATTTATCGGACCATGTATTGCCAAGAAGAATGAAAAGCAGGAATACAAGGGACAAGGCAACGCTGATTTTGTACTTACAATCGGCGAGTTCAGGGCAATGATGAGAGCCAAGGAAGTAATTCTTGAGCCTGAAGAAAACAGTGACCAGCAGGCAAGTATATTCGGTAAGAGATTCGGTAACGGAGGCGGCGTTACTGCTGCTGTTGCACAGTGCATGCGTGAAGCTGGCGCTGACCCTGATAAATTCAATGTTGAAAAATGTTCAGGAGCTGTTGAATGTAAGAAAGCCCTTACACTTCTTAAAGTTGGCAAACTTCCAGCAGATTTCATCGAAGGAATGATATGTGAAGGCGGTTGTGTAGGAGGACCAAGCCGTCACAGAAGCGGTAAGAATGCTGTTCTTGCTGCTAAAGACCGTGACAAACTGCTCTCAGAAGCTGATGACCGTAATGTTTCAGACAACTTAAGCAAATATGACTTAACAGCATTTTCAATGCACAAATAAAATTAACATAAAAATAGCGCTGACAATATTCACATTGTCAACGCTATTTTTTTAGTACTGCTTTTAAAGCAAGCACAACAAGTTTTTCAAATATCACACTCAATACAACAATTATAACCGTCCACGCCAGCAAATCATCCGTATCAAGATATATTTTCGACATATAAAGCATTTGTCCAACAGAACCTTTGGGCATTCCGATAATCTCTGCTGCCACTCCTGCTTTCCAAGCCATACCAGCAGTAACTCTTCCTGCTGATATAAGATATGGTGAAAGCTGTGGCAAGATAATAAAACGTATCCTGCGAATCCAAGGAATATGAAATACATCTGCCATTTCCCTAATGCCTTTATCAGTACTTCTAAGACCGGTCAGTGTATTCTGATATATAACAGGTACAACTATTAAAAATGCAATGAACACCGACAGGTTCTTTGCCGTAAACCATATAAGACATATAACCACAAAAGACGCAACAGGTACTGCCTTAATTGTAACCATCCACGGCCACAGAATATATTCAACAGGCTTACATATATGTGCAAGCACTGCACATACTATTCCGCATAATAATCCTGCAAGAAATCCAACGACAATATGATACATTGTAAACCACACAGTTCCTGCAAAATCCGGCTCATGCCATATAGTAAATAATCTTCCAAGCACCTGTACCGGCGTCACTAATATTATTGGTGAATCAATCTTTAGCGCAGCTATTTCCCATAAAATAAGTGCCAGCATAACTGCCAGCACTTTATATATTACATTCAATATCTTCTTATTAATATTCATAATAGAAATCATCTTTCGGCATACTGCCACCTACCGACTTAGGATTCTGGTCATATAACACCTGTAAGAACCCTTCAAGTGCACTTCTCATGTTATTATTAATATAGCATACAATATGGCACTTAGGAAGAGCCTTCTTAGCTATTGCTTCTGATGCAACAATTCCATACTCAGCAATAAGCTGTGCTGTCTCATCAATATTGCTTGAAGTATATGCAACACTTTCGTTATATTCATCAATGAACTTCTTAAGCTGTTCTGGATATTTTTCAGCAAATTCTTTTCTTACAACAATTACACCTGTAACAATCTTAGAATTATTATTAATCTTCTCCCATGCTTCATTAAGATCCATAACAACTCTTAAACCACTAATCTGGGCACTTGCTGCTGTAACAAAAGGCTGTGGAAGAACAGCAATTGCACCATCTTCTGACTTTAACTTAGAAAGTGCTTCTGTTGTATCTGAACACCACACAATATTAACATCTTTGTCGGCATCAAGTCCGTTACCTGAAAGAATGTATCTTATGGTATATTCCGGCACAGCACCCATTCCTGTAGCATATAATGTCTTTCCCTTAAGGTCGCTTATATTATTGACACTGTTACCTCTTTCAACAAGATTAAGAACACCAAGAGTATTAACTGCAACAGCCTGAACCTTGCCTTCCGTCTTATTATATATATTAGCTGCAAGATTAGATGGAACAGCTGCTATATCAATCTCTCCGGTTGCAAGTGGTGTTACAAATGCAGATGCATCTGTAGCAAAATCTTCAAATGCATATGTGTTCTTAGTATTGCCATTCTCTGAATCTTTACGCAGCTTAACCATTCCCATTGCTGTAGGTCCTGCCATAGCTCCGATTCTTATTGTTGTTGTCTCTTCTGTCTGACTCTCGCCTTCGTTATTGACTGATTTCCCTGCACATGCCGCAAATGAAAATACCATAATAACCGAAAGTATAACTGCTAGTAATTTCTTCAACTTATTATTCTCCTGATATATTTAATTAGTATTCCATGAACTCCTGTATATCCCTTAATACATCCTCAATCTCGCCTTCTCCGTCATTAATTGTAAGCTGTAATGGTTTACTGATATCCAGACTGAACAAACCAACTAATGATTTGCCATCAACACAGCTATATCCTGATTCAACATCAAACCCACATGAGTACTTACTAATTGTACTTACAAACCTTTGAACCTTCTCCACAGAATCCAAAAGAATCATCACTGTCAGCATATTATCTCCTCCGCTTCCTCATATTGTAATTGCAATAACAGTCACTAATATACACCATTTCTTATATAGAAGCAACTCTTGATGCCCCATTCATTATACTGCCATAGACTTTTCCATCATAAACAATACAATTTCTTCCATTCTTCTTTGCAAGATAAAGTGCATTGTCCGCTTCCTGATATAATTTCTTAAAATCATTATTATAAGCAGGGACAAATCCTGCAATTCCCATACTTACAGTAACATACTTTGAAACACCGTAATATGCATGTTCTATATGTTTCTGATCCAGATTATTTCTTATCTTCATAGCAAGTGAAATAAGGCTTTCCTCATCCATATCCTGTACAAAAACAATAAACTCCTCTCCGCCTGTACGCGTAACCACATCTGTACTTCTCTGTGCCGAATTCTTAAGCACATCAGCAACTGACCTTAAGCATTCATCTCCTTTTGGATGTCCAAATGTATCATTATATTTTTTAAAATAATCTACATCAATTGCAATCATAGCCACAGATAATCTGTTTCTCTCACAGAATGGCCATATTGCATTAATTCTTGAATCAAGTCCTCTTCTGTTGTAAAGCCCCGTAAGTGCATCATGCTCCGAATAATCTGTCTTTCTTTTAAGCTGCATACTGACACGCACTCTCTGTACTGCAAGATTATGCTGATACGCAACAAGAAGCATAGTTGCAGCCTGAATAATACAGACATCAAAAAACATTCTTAAATCCAGTCTGCTTACTATAGCAAGTGCGATAACCACAACTGTCTGAAAAATTAATACACCAATACACTCTGCCTTACTAAAGGCTGGTATAAAGACTATGTATACACATGCTGCCAGATAAAAAAGAATACTTCCTGACTGTGTAACATCACATACCGCACCTAACATAAGATACACAAATGTAACATAAAAATAAGCTGTATATATGGCATGAAATCTGTCAAACTCATCAAGACCGTACTGCTTCTTTAAAACAAACATAAATACAAGCTGAAAAATTTCCATCAGAACAGCCACAACAATATATATATTTCTTACAGAAACTGCACTCCATTTTCCAATGTAGGCAGCAATCACCGTCACAGGTATAGCTACAGACAGCATAATAGAAGATAAATAGGCTCTCTTCATATTAATATCTGAAACTCCTCGGTTTAATTCTATCATTTTTCCCTTCGCACTCATACAATCCACTCTCCCGTTAATGAATTAAAACATAATGCTTTCTAATAATACAACTTTATATACATTAAAACAACAGGAAATATAAAATATAAGCAGTCATGCAGAACACCTGCACAACTGCTCATATATACTTATTCAAATTACAGATTAGTATATCCCATAAGGAAGTAATCAACTGCTCTTGCACAGTCTCTTCCCTGTCTTATAGCTTTCACAACGAGTGACTGTCCTGTATGCATATCTCCTGCTGTAAATACACCCGGTACACTTGTTTCAAATCCGTCTGCTGCTGTCTTTACATTAGTTCTTTCTGTAAGTTCAACTCCAAATGCGTCTGTGACATATTTCTGTGAACCCAAGAAACCTGCTGCTATCAGTACAAGCTCACATGGAAGCTCTGCTTCTGTTCCCTCCACAGGGACCATCATTCTTCTTCCTGTCTTTTCATCAGTCTTAGACTCAAGCTTTACTGTAACAACACTTGTAAGATTACCCTTCTTATCCTTCTTGAATTCCTTAACTGTAGTTGTATATATTCTTGGATCATGTCCGAATACTGCAATTGCTTCTTCCTGACCGTAATCTGTCTTGCAGACTAAAGGCCACTGTGGCCAAGGATTGTTCTCCGCACGCTCATCTGGTGCTTTTGGCATCATCTCAAGCTGTGTTACCGACTTACAGCCGTGTCTTATACATGTTCCGACACAGTCATTACCTGTATCACCACCACCGATAACGATAACATTTTTATCCTTTGCAGAAATGTATCTGCCATCCTTAAGTCCTGAATCAAGAAGACTCTTTGTAGTTGCTGTAAGGAAATCTACTGCAAAGTATATTCCATTGGCATCTCTTCCAGGAGCATTGATATCTCTTGGATTAGCAGCACCACACGCAAGAACTACAGCATCATAATCTGCCATAAGCTTCTTAGCCTTAATGTTCTCACCAACATTTGCATTAGTTACGAACTCAATGCCTTCTTCCTTCATAATATCAAGCTTTCTGTCAATTATATGCTTTTCAAGCTTCATATTAGGAATGCCATATCTTAAAAGTCCACCGATACGGTCAGCTCTTTCATATACAGTAACACTGTGTCCTCTCTGATTTAACTGGTCTGCTACAGCAAGTCCGGCAGGACCTGAACCTACTACAGCAATTCTCTTCTTAGTTCTTACCTTAGGAGGATTTGCTTTCGCATAACCTTTGGCATATGCATGTTCAATGATTGCCATTTCATTCTCTTTGGTACATACTGCCTTGCCATTAAGTCCGCATGTACATGCTTTCTCACAGAGTGCAGGACACACACGGCTTGTAAATTCAGGGAAGTTACTTGTCTTATGCAACCTGTGATATGCCTGTTCCCAGTTTCCTGTGTAAAGAAGATCATTCCATTCCGGAATAAGATTATTAAGAGGACATCCGCTAGTCATTCCCTTTATTGTCATACCAGACTGGCAGAATGGCACGCCACAGTCCATGCAGCGTGAACTCTGCTTTCTCTGCTCATCTTCTGACAGAGGTGTATGAAATTCATTAAAATTCTTTATTCTTTCCTTAGGTGAAACCGCTGTGGCTTCAACTCTTTCATAGTCTAAAAATCCTGTTGGCTTTCCCATGGTTAGCTCCTTTCATGTATGTTATAAACTTGCACTGTCCCTACGGGTGCACTTCCAAAAGCTTCGCTTTTGTCAGTCGCGACTGCGTCGCCTATGCAAGATACAGAACAAGTACAGCTGCAGGTAAACCTGCACTGTCCTTTTTCTACATCTTGCGCACCCTACTTGGTAGCCGCGTAGAATGCTTCTATCTGAGCCTGTTCGCTGCTAAGTCCTTTTTCTTCCATCTGTACTATCATGTTAAGCATCTTCTTATAATCATGTGGCATGATTTTCTTGAACTTTGGAAGATATTCTCCGAAGTTATCAAGTATTTCCTTGCCCTTCTTAGAATTAGTATAAGCAACATGTTCTGTTATAAGCTGCTTTAACTCAAGGACATCATATTTGTTAGAAACTGCTTCCATTGAAACGAGCTGCTTATTAACTCTCTTGTAAAGACTTGTGTCTTCATCAAGAACATAAGCAATACCACCGCTCATACCAGCAGCAAAGTTCTTGCCAGTCTTGCCTAATACCACTACTGTACCACCTGTCATATATTCACAGCCGTGGTCACCAGTTCCCTCAACAACTGCTGTCGCACCTGAATTTCTTACACAGAATCTTTCTCCGGCAACACCATTGATGAACGCCTTACCACTTGTAGCACCATATAATGCGACATTACCGATGATGATATTCTCGTCTTCCTTATAAGTACTTCCTGTTGGTGGATATACAATAAGCTTTCCACCTGAAAGTCCCTTTCCAAAGTAATCGTTACTATCACCTACAAGTTCAAGTGTAAGTCCCTTAGGAATAAATGCACCAAAGCTCTGTCCGCCTGCGCCATTACATTTTACTGTATATGTATCATCATCAAGCTTATCATCAAATCTTCTTGTAATCTCAGCGCCAAGAAGTGTTCCTAATGTACGGTCTGTATTGGCAACATCGATTTCAAGACTTCTCTTGCTTCCTGTCTCCATGGCAGATTCGAACTTCTTAAGTAAAATCTTTTCATCAACTGTCTTCTCAAGTTCGAAATCAAATACATTTTTCTTATCATAATGTATCTTTGTCTGCTTAACATATGGATTATCAAGAATCTGTGATAAATCAATCTCTGCTGAACGTCCGCTCTTGGCAACATCCTTCTGCTCAAGCAGATCTGTTCTTCCTACCAGCTCATCAAGTGTCTTAATTCCTAAGTCAGCCATTATCTCACGGAGTTCCTGTGCAATGAATCTCATGAAATTAACAACATATTCAGGCTTACCTGTAAATCTCTTACGAAGCTCAGGATTCTGTGTTGCAACACCAACAGGGCATGTATCAAGGTTACATACTCTCATCATTACGCAGCCCATAGTTACAAGTGGAGCTGTTGCAAATCCGAATTCCTCTGCACCAAGCATTGCTGCGATAGCAACGTCTCTTCCGCTCATTAACTTACCATCTGTCTCAATAATAACCTTATTACGGAGTCCGTTCATTGTAAGTGTCTGATGAGCCTCTGCAAGACCTAATTCCCATGGAAGTCCGGCATTATGTATAGAACTTCTTGGAGCTGCACCAGTACCTCCGTCATAACCAGAAATAAGAATTACCTGTGCGCCCGCCTTGGCAACACCTGATGCAACTGTACCAACACCAGCTTCTGAAACAAGCTTGACTGATATTCTTGCATTCTTATTAGCATTCTTAAGGTCATATATAAGCTGTGCCAGATCCTCGATTGAATATATATCATGGTGTGGTGGTGGTGAAATAAGTGCAACACCCGGAGTTGAAAGACGAGTCTTTGCAATCCAAGGATACACCTTCTTTCCTGGAAGATGTCCACCTTCACCCGGCTTAGCGCCCTGTGCCATCTTAATCTGAATCTCCTGTGCGCTTACAAGGTATCTTGAAGTAACGCCAAATCTTCCTGATGCAACCTGCTTGATTGCAGAGCATCTGTTAAGACCATCCGGACCAACCTTTAATCTGTCAATGTCCTCTCCACCTTCACCTGAGTTAGACTTACCATGAAGCATGTTCATGGCAATAGCCATAGTTTCATGTGCCTCTCTTGATATTGAACCATATGACATAGCACCAGTCTTGAATCTTCTTACGATAGAATCAACACTTTCAACCTCATCAATGCTGATTCCCTTCTTAGGGAACTTAATGTTCATAAGACCTCTTAAGTTCTTAACGCCCTCTTCCTTATTAACAAGAGCTGTATATTCCTTAAATGTCTTATAATCTCCTGTTCTTGTAGCAAGCTGTAACAAATGTATTGTCTGTGGGTTATACAGATGTTCTTCCTTGCCGCTTCTCATCTTATGAGCACCTGAACTGTCCAGAGTGGTATCTGTTGAAAGTCCAAGTGGGTCAAATGCCTTAGAATGAAGTGTTTCAACATCTTCCTGAATATCCTTTAATGACACGCCTTCAATTCTTGAAACTGTACCCTTAAAGTATTTATCTATAACATCTGAATTAATTCCAATTGCCTCAAATATCTTAGCACCCTGATATGACTGGATTGTTGAAATACCCATCTTGGCAGCAATCTTAACAATACCTGTGATAATTGCTTTATTGTAATCATCAACTGCTGCATAATAATCCTTGTCAAGCATATTAAGGTCGATAAGCTCCTGAATGCTCTCCTGTGCAAGATATGGGTTAATTGCAGAAGCACCATATCCAAGAAGAGTTGCAAAATGATGGACATCTCTTGGCTCACCACTCTCTAAGATTACAGCCATGCTTGTTCTCTTCTTAGTCTGTACAAGATACTGCTGTAATGCAGCAACCGCAAGTAATGAAGGAATAGCAACATGGTTCTCATCAACACCTCTGTCTGAAAGAATAATGATATTAGCACCTTCTCTGTGTGCTCTGTCAACCTCAACAAATAAGTGATCGATAGCTCTTTCAAGTGAAGTGTTCTTATAATATATAATAGGAATAGTCTCTACCTTAAATCCTTCAACATTCATATTCTTAATCTTAAGAAGGTCTGTGTTAGTAAGGATTGGATCATTAATTCTTAACTGTTTGCAGTTCTCAGCCTTTTCCTCAAGAATATTACCCTCTGTTCCAAGATAAACAGTTGTTGATGTAACAACCTTCTCTCTTATTGAATCAATTGGTGGGTTAGTAACCTGTGCAAATAACTGTTTGAAATAATTAAACAGTGGCTGATGGTCTCCTGCCAGTGCTGCCAGCGGAGTATCAATACCCATTGCAGAAGTTCCTTCTCCTCCGTTTAATGCCATCGGAAGGATTGCTTCACGCAGTGATTCGTAAGTATAACCGAATGCTTTCTGCATTCTCTGACGCTCTTCTTTGGTATATTCCGGAACACGCTGATTTGGAATCTTTAAATCCTCCAGTTTAATCAGGTTACGGTCAAGCCATTCACCATAAGGCTGTTTGCTTGCGTAATACTCTTTTAATTCATCATCATTGATGACTCTTCCCTGGATGGTATCTACTAAGAGCATTTTACCCGGACGAAGTCTTTCTTTTACAACAATCTTGGTCGGATCAATATCAAGTACTCCGACCTCGGAAGAAAGAATCAGCTGGTCATCATCGGTAATATAATATCTGGAAGGTCTTAATCCATTACGGTCAAGAACAGCTCCCATGACATCTCCATCTGAGAAAAGTATGGATGCCGGTCCATCCCACGGCTCCATCATGGTTGCATAGTACTGATAGAAGTCTTTCTTCTTCTGGGACATGGTATTGTTATTTGCCCATGGCTCCGGAATCATAATCATAACTGCCAGTGGTAAATCCATTCCACTCATTACTAAGAACTCTAAGGTATTATCTAACATTGCTGAGTCAGAACCTTCGGAATTAATAACCGGAAGGACTTTCTGCAGTTCCCCTTTCAGTTCTTCGGACTCCATGGTTTCTTCACGGGCAAGCATCTTATCTGCATTACCTTTGATGGTATTAATCTCTCCGTTATGTACGATGAAACGGTTCGGATGTGCTCTCTCCCAGCTTGGATTGGTGTTGGTTGAGAATCTGGAGTGTACGGTTGCAATTGCAGATTCATAATCTTTATCCTGAAGGTCTGCAAAGAACTGACGCAGCTGGTCTACTAAAAACATTCCCTTATATACGATGGTTCGGCTGGAAAGGGATACTACATAAGTGTCATCATTGGACTGCTCGAATACCCGTCTTGCCACATACAGCCGGCGGTCAAAATCAAGTCCCTTGGCTACTTCAGCTGGACGTCTTACAAATCCCTGCATGATATATGGCATACAGTCTACTGCTTTCTGTCCCAGTTTATCCGGGTCAGTCGGAACTTTTCTCCATCCTAAGAATTTCATTCCTTCCTTTTCCACGATAACCTCAAACATTTTCTTTGCCTGATTCCGTTTCAGCTCATCCTGTGGGAAGAAAAACATTCCGACACCGTAATCTCTTTCTCCACCAAGTTCAATATCTGATTCCTTTGCTACCTTGGAGAAAAATTTGTGTGATACCTGAAGCAGAATACCAACACCGTCACCGGTTTTTCCTTCCGCATCCTTACCAGCTCTGTGCTTTAAGTTCTCTACGATTTTTAAAGCATTTTCTACCGTCGCATGGGATTTGATACCTTTGATGTTTACCACAGCTCCGATACCGCAGTTATCATGTTCAAAATCCGGATTATACATACCCTGTGCTACTGCTGTACTTTCATTCCACTGTTCTGTCATAATCGTTCCCTTTCTGCTTTCTCTTTATTTTCTGTCTTACTTTGTTACCTGCACTCTGCTGCTTTAAAGTGCTTTTATTTTCTGAACTAAGTTTACACCCGGCGTAATATACTTTGCAATAGTTTTTTTCTTGCTATTGTCTGATTATTAGACAATTCATTTTATATTCTTTTATTGTATTTATATTTATCAGTTTTTTGCATATAAAAAAGGCTTATCAAAACAATTCAACGTGTTCTTTGTTGAAAATATTTTTTCATAAGCCTTTTGAATTTGCCTGTTATTTTAAATTGTGTCTGAATTGTTTCTCTGTTATCCTGAAATTTCTTAGGAAGGTTTTGAGTGTATCTGCCTTTTCATCGAATACGGATATTACATAAGGACTGTAAGGGGCACTGGGAATTTCGATATACTTTTTTGCCTATCCGGCAACCGGTGCAAATTCACATCCATGTTCATATGCACCTCGCTGGCACATCCCTGTGCCAGCGTTGCCAGTATATCAAACAAAATTCCAAGTGCCCCTAACAGCCCTTATTATATATCTGTATTTCGATGAAAAGGCAAATAAGCATCAATATCCATAAGATTTACCATGTTTTTAATACCATCTGCAGTAGCTGCATTCCCCTTAAAGGCATCAGAATCATCACTACAGCCATCATACACCCAGGATAAAGCCATATGGGTAATAACATACGCATATGGACGAACATTCTCCTGCAGCATGTTATACATACCCTTATCACTTTCATATCCCGGTCCACCATATCCATAGTAGGCTACTGCTGAAAGCAGTGCATCATTGGACACAGAAGCGGTATACTGTCCATTACTCGGATTTGCTTTACTTGGTTCCAGACAATAAACTACAGTTCCATCCGAAAGACTATACTGGTGTGTCTGATAGCCATTGTAATTAATCGTCTTTCCTACGGTTAAATCTACATTAAAATCATAGTTTCCAGAGGCATAAGTTTTAACTACCAATCCCTCATCGGCACTGTTAAGAGCAATCTGCTCCGCTTCATGCTCTTTGTTTTCTTCTTCCGCCTTGCGTACCAGTTCATCAAAGTTATCTGAAAGAATCGATTCTTCCTGCTCCGGTAAACTTTCCGCAAAAGCAGTCAGCGGACTGGCTGCCATACAGACACATAATGCTACAGCTATGGACGCTTTTAACTTCTGTTTTACGCTAAATTTCTTCATACTTTCCGTTTTCCTCCTTCCATTTGCTAAAAGAAAGCATATCCTTGTGAAAATACTTTTCACAAGATGTTACGGTATTCGTCAAAGTCCTGTACAAGTACAGACTTTTCCTCATTACACGCACAAAAAAAGAACCGATAGCATTATCAGTTCCCAGTTGCCTTTATATTTTGTTTTCTATCCTCCCTTCCACTAAACTATATGTACCGAATTCCGGTACAAGTATCTATAAAAAAAGGACTCAAAGCCAAACAACCTTGAATCCTTCTCTTACCATCTTTATACAAAATCTGTTTCATTAATTAATGGATATGCCGGAACCTACCGGTCCAATTTCTCCACACCCACTGCACTGTGCATAAGGTGCCACATCCTGTACATAAACCTGCTTAGTTTCTGCATCGTGATGCTGTACACCAGTTTGTGTTTTAATATACTCAATATGCCATCCACCACAATCTAGTCCATTATTTATCGCATACATAAAATGCTCATCTATATTATCTGTAATATCTGCTCCACACTGATTGCATATACTTCTTGCCTGAGTTTCATACACCGGCTCGTCCCAGGCTTCTTTAACAACCTGTGTCTCATAATGACCGCTGCCCTCATGCAGCACCCAGGTATGAACATGCGCCGGAGTTGCATTATTGTTAGAAGCATTGGTGTTGCTATTGTTGCTTCCAGTTGTTCCACTGGAATTACTGGTAGTTGTTCCGGCTGATGCAGTGCTGCCTGCACTTGCCTTATTACCGGAATTGCTGTTGCTCTTATTTGATTTGCTTGTATTATTGTCAGATGGCTGTGCTGCAGTATTCTCTGCACTGGAAGTATTGCTCTCCAGTTTTCCAGTTGTCTCCTGCTCTGCAACTGCCTCTGCTTCCGGCTCTTCTGTTTCTGTAGCTGCTTCCAATTCTTCCGTTGCCGGCTCTTCTGTTTCCGCCACCGCCTCGGTATCTTCTGTATTTATAACAGATTCCTTATCAGCGGTAGTATCTTTTTTCCCGCCGCAGGCTGCCATACTTACTGTTACCATCAACATTGTTACAATCATCGCTAATCTTTTCTTCATAATGATTTCCTCCCATCAGCTTTTCTTTTTTTGTCAATTATAATATAACAAACACTACAGCTTAACCATATTGTCGATTGCCTCTTCCACCGCAGCATTTAAACTTTTTCCATGCTCCATAGCATAGATTGCAATAGTTCTATGCAATTCCGGACTAATTCTTACATTAAAAGTCCCCTTATAAGGTTGCTCTGGTTCAATATTTCTCTCCTTACAATCCTCAAGATATTCATCCACTGCATTATGGAAATCCTGCTCTAATTCCTTTACGGATGCCCCTTCATAGGAAATCAGCGATTTAATACCGATTACTTTACCAAATAAACAATTATCTTCTTTCGAAAACTCTACTGTACCATTATAATTTTTGTATGATAGTAAGTCACTCATAATGCGCCATCCTTTCTTAGTTTTTCAATCACCTGGTCTAAAATATAGCGTTTTAATGTCCCATTAGGATGAGGTCTATGAAAATTTATCACTTCATTAGAACCATCCTTTATAAATTTTACCCCTGAACCAGTGCCTCCCTGTTTTAATTCATATCCCAAATAGGAAAGTAATGATACCATTTCATCAAAGGTAAAATCTTTTGGCTTCTGCAAAAGTTTCTCTAATAATTTATCCTTTCTGCTCATAAATTTCTTCTTCTTTTATATTATACTCCCTGCTCACAGCAGATGCAACTAAAATTAGTTGCACTCACATATATGCCTTTTATACCTTGCCATTAAAAACATTCTGTTCTGACATCATCCCAGCAAAACTCTGGATGTATTATTTTCTGATGTTCATCTATTTCACATATTCTTGAATAGATTTTATTACGTACCTCGGCTATAAGTGTATTAATATTCTTTTCTAATGGATATTTGTTTTGCGTATCCGAAAGATATGCTGTTCCGTTATTAAATATCGGGCAATATAAATAACATCCATCCTCTTTCC
>ENA-OPCU01000209-OPCU01000209.1-human-gut-metagenome-genome-assembly--contig:-NODE-209-length-24229-cov-2.278274_pt1 | contig 24229 bp, 18 predicted proteins | sample MGYA00241255_ERZ501490 | MGnify/ENA primary metagenome ERZ501490 (study PRJEB25962, sample SAMEA2042627) | human gut metagenome | biome: human gut; feature: human-associated habitat; material: faeces... | reverse complement strand
CTTCGCTTGCTGCGGTTGTAACTGCGATACTCGTCCAGCTCTATTTCCACATCGGGTTCGCGCAACTCTCCTTCCTGCGGCAAACGGAACTTCATATATTTGATATTCAAACCACGGTCCAGCCATTGTTGTTCATAATAAGTCTTGATTCCAAGAATGTCATCCACTAAGCCGGAATGATATAAGTCTTCCGTCATAAATTCTATCGGAAGATTATTTGCCTCTATCATGTATTTCGTATAAGTAAACATGAAGTTGCTGTCGGTCTTTACATGGATAGTGCCGCCGTCTTTCAGGAACTTGCGGTAGCGTTCCATGAAGTAGGTGGACGTAAGGCGTTTGGTGGCTTTCTTCATCTGCGGGTCGGAGAACGTGAGCCATATCTCGCTCACTTCGCCCGGAGCGAAGAAGCGGTCTATGATTTCGATGTTGGTACGCAGGAAGGCAACATTCTTCATGCCCGACTGCAAGGACTCGGTAGCTCCCGTCCACATGCGCGCCCCTTTGATATCTACGCCAATGAAATTCTTGTCGGGAAACATGCGTCCCAGTCCCACCGTGTACTCTCCACGGCCGCAGCCCAGCTCCAGCACAATCGGATTATCGTTCTTGAAAAACTGTTGATGCCAGTTACCCTTCATCTCAAACGGCACGTTGTCTACCGCCGAGTACGGATATTCAAACACGTGCGGATAACTTGCCATATCGGCAAACTTCTCTAACTTATTCTTTCCCATTCGTATGTATTAAAGTGTTTCTACCCGACCGGTATAATTATAAAAAGTACGGTCGGCAAAGCATTGGTGAAACAATGCGTATTTATCAATGCCCGTACAATGACAAACGCCCAGCCGTTGCGGCAAATGGCTTTCAAGGAAACGGGCTATCACATCAAATTTCTCTTTCTCGGTATTACGGATATGGAAACCGCCCAATACCAGTTTCAGCGAGGTCTGCGGAAAATACTCCTGCACCGCACGGATGATATTCGTAATGCCCCGATGCGAGCAGGCACTCAGCACGGACACTTCAGCGCCCTGTTTCAATGCCAACGCCAGTTCGTCCGTAAAGGTATCGGCCTGTTTCCGCCCTTCCGTCCACGTGAAGAAGTGTTCAAAATGCGTATCTTCTTCATCCGTAACAGGCAACTGCGGAAAGACAAACACGCCGCGGCACAATTCAGTAACCTCATCCACAAAACGGAAACGGGTGCTGTCCAAAGCATCGGGCTGCATCACTCCGTTTTCCCGTTCATCCTTGAACTTCGGCCGGAAGAGTTCTCTCTTGCAGACAACCTGTGCCTTGTCGTTCACGGCAAGAAAGTGATGCAGTCCGCCGGTGTGGTCGCGATGTCCGTGCGACAGTACCAGGAAATCCACCTCCTTCAAGTCAATCCCAAGTATCCGGGCATTGCGTATGAAAAGGTCGGAAGCTCCGGTATCGAACAGCAGGCGATGCTCACCCGTATCAACAAGCAGGGAAAGCCCGTGCTCTCCCTGTAGTCCCTTGCCGTAAACCGAATTTTCCACAAGGGTTGTAATCTTTATGCTCATACGTTATTCCACGACAGTTACCCAACCGTGCGTATCAGGTTCGTCACCGTATTGGATAGCACGCAATTTGTTGTACAGCTTCGTGCAGACCGGTCCCGGTTTTCCGTCTTTGGCAATCACGTACGACTTACCGTTCTCCACATCGTCGATGCGCTCTATCGGACTGATAACGGCAGCCGTGCCACAAGCGCCCGCTTCCTCGAAAGTAAGCAGCTCTTCTTCCGGAACCGGACGGCGTTCTACTTTCATGCCCATATCCTCGGCCAGTTGCATCAGGCTCTTGTTGGTGATGGACGGAAGAATAGAAGTGGATTTCGGAGTGATATACGTATTGTCCTTGATACCGAAGAAGTTGGCAGCACCGCACTCGTCGATGTATTTCTTTTCCTTGGCATCCAGATAGAACTCGCAGGCATAGCCCAAATCGTGCGCTTTCTTATTGGCGCGCAGGCTGGCTGCGTAATTACCGCCCACCTTGTAGACACCTGTGCCCAAAGGTGCGGCACGGTCGTATTCGCGGATAATAACGTACGGATTGGTGGAGAACCCGCCCTTGAAGTAAGGACCTACCGGCGTTACAAACACGACAAACAAGTATTCTTTTGCCGGATGTACGCCTACCTGTGCTCCCGTACCCACCAGCAACGGACGGATATACAGGGAAGCTCCCGATTCGTAAGGCGGAATGAAACGCTCATTCAGCTTCACAACCTTAAGAATAGCCTCTTTAAAGCGTTCCGTCGGCAACTCAGGCATCAGGATGCCACGGCAGGTAGACTGCAAACGCGCCGCATTCTCTTCCAAACGGAAAATACGTACCTTGCCGTCTTTGCCCCGGAAAGCCTTCAAACCCTCGAACGCTTCCTGACCATAGTGCAGACAAGTGGCTGCTATGTGCATAGGAATGGTTTCCTCGCTGCATACTTCCAATGCGCCCCACTGTTCGTTACGATAGTAAATTCTCACATTGTAATCTGTCTTCATATAGCCGAACGGCAGATTAGCCCAATCTAGTTCTTTCATATCTCGCTCGTATTAATTATTCGCTTTTATTAATTTCAAGACTAACTATTTGCAACAAAAGTAATGGTTATTCTTCATATTTCCTAAAGAAGCGGTGTTTTTTACGACATAAGAGCGACGATATGTTTTTTCCATTACATGCCAACTATGATAAAAAGATAAGCAGCCAGATTTTCATTGGTTGGAACTTTCTGTTTCCCTTAAGAATACCCTAAGTTTACCCTAAGTAAACTTTCTCTATTTACCGGAAAGCGCCCAAATACACTGAGAATCAATTCATAGCCTCCATTTTACACAATAGGAAAAGCTATCGGGTCACTCTTTCCTTGTGGAGCATAACAGTGTGACAGATATTTTTCGTTTTTCAAACTTTGTGCAGGAAGCAGCAACAAGAATTAAACGGTGTGGAAAACGACATAAAAAAGACCGCTACCCAATAGCTGTCGGTAGCGGCCTTTATACTTGTTAGAGAGAATTAAATTATCAAATGCTTGTTTTCACAAATTTACAGATGATATAAAAAATATTCCTAAAAAAGAGTTTATTCACACTTTCATTTATTCGGATAATTCCTTGACAGCAAGATTATCGTGCACCTATCGCTTTCGCCCATTCAGTGTCCAGCCAAGCTTTTTGAGTATCAGGAAACAAGTTGCTGTCAATAAAGCAACTGAGTCCGCAACTGCGAGGCAGCCCGATGGGTTGCTGACTATAAGCACTGTAGAATTGTGGAGTGTGGTCTGTAAAAATCACAGCTTCTTTCAATGCCGCTTTAAAGGCATCAGTGTCATTGGTCAGTGCTTCAATATACTGCTCCAAGTCATAAAACAGGTGTGGATTAAGCCCTTCATAACCTTGAATGGCAGTCAAATCCACTTGCTTGTTTCCTACTGCAGTTACCACGTTTTTCACAGTAGCGGCCAAAGCTTCCAATTTATTGCTTTGTACCAGTGCGACAGTACCCGACGTTTGTCTGTATTTATTCATAAATGATTCGCAAGCGCCTTTCAAATCTTGCTGGAAGAGCTGCGATACGATTTCCTTATATGGGAATCCATCGGCCAGCACCTCTGTCGGTGAAGCTATTAAATAATCGGTTACATTTCGCAGATCATAAAGCGCTTCTATAGACGACATGAAGCAGGCATCGAATAACAAGTACTCGAATTTCAGTCCTTCAAGCGCCTGTGCCAAAGCAGGAATTTCCATGTATTGAGTCCTGTCCGATAAACCGGGTGCTGGGTGCCATGACATGCTTGTCGAAAATAGAATTGGGTACCCATCCGCTACCATGGCTGGAGAGTACTAATCCATAGCTGTCAGCAGGCATTTCCTCCATCACCTTTTGCAAAACATTCTTCATGAATACGGGGTCTGTAGAAAGATCAGACTGAGTATATTCTTCGATAATCTGATGCGATGTCCGGTTATTCTCCTCATTGATGACCAGTTTGGTCAATGTAGACCGTTTGCCATTATCGTAGAATACGGCTACCTGATTTTTGTCGGACAGACGTATCAAGTGCCCTGCAGCTCCCTGAATAATGCGCAGGTTGGCCTCCATTTCCGTTTCCAATCCGGTATTGTCACCCATGTAATAGAAAATGAGCGTATGCTTCTTATCGGGCACAGAGAAAGCCTTTGTCGCTATCTTTACACTAGCAAGCACGTTTTCTTCCTCTCCTTTGGCAGCAGCCAATACCACATATTGCGTGTTGGCATCCAGTTCTTCTATCAAGATATCCATCGGCTTGTTGGCAGTGGTCACAATACCTTTGTCCAGCACTTCCTGTGCATCGGGCATGATTTCGTTTTCTTCCATTACTAAATAAGCACAGCGCAAGGCATTGGTCGATTCCAACGTAATGTTTACAGTGGTGTAACCGGTCTCGCCGGCCGTGAGTGTCACGGTAGGTGTTGGAGGCAATATGGTTTCTTCCATCGGAGTGTCATCATCCGAACAGGCAGTGAGAGCAGACAAGCAGAAGAAAATACCTGCGCCCCATTGGTATAAGGTTCGTTTCATGTTCATAATCTTTATATTTTAATAAATTATCGTTAAATTGTCTGTTGCGGGAAGTTTAAGGATTAGAATAATCCACCACATTCACCGTACCTTTCCATTCTCCTGTTATTTCGTATCCCGCATCATCCCGGAAGTCGAATACGAATTTATAACCGTCGTTTTCTTTACTTACAGTCATGGTACCACTCTTGATAGGAGCCAATATATCTGTAGCCCCTGTCTCATCATCACTGCGCTTATCTCCATACCAGGTATACAAGATATCTGCTTTGTTGAACATCATGTATCCGGGAAGCGCATACATAGGTTCAAACTTATGTTCTATGGTGTAGACCCCTTCCTGCAGTGTGGCTCCTTTATTCGCATCAGTAAAAAATTCGATGGTAATCATCTCTGACTTTATCTCTTTCCCTTCTTCGTCTTTATCTTTATAGAAATTTATTTGCCAAGAGCTCAATCCGGGATAGAGGTATTCCCCCAAATAATAAGCTTCTATCTCTGTCAGTTCTTCGGGCAGAGCCAATGTGACATTGTCCTTCAAGGTGCTCATCGGGCTGGCAGGCTTCGTATTGTCATTGTCGTTAAAATTACCCATAGGCAATGCCCCGCTGAAATTGCATGTTATGTTCAGACCGTCTGCACTTTGGAAATTGAATGCAATATCATAATTTTCACCGCTTCGTGTCACGGTCATGGTTCCACTGTTCAGGAAGGCAATATATCTCTTGCCTGTTCTGGAATCGACTTTCTCCAAATAAGAGCCCGTAGGATAATATTGCCCGTTTATGTCGGAAATTTGGCCTTTGTTGATAGTCATGGGGATTTGCATATATCCCTGTGTACTTCCTCCAAAGATAGACACTTGGTAAGTACCTTCTTCCAGTGGAGGATTTTCCATATTGTAATCTAACAATTTATGCATATAACAGCTTGACAATTGCAAATAATAGCCATTGGTCAGTACCTCGTTTTCATTGAAGTTTCCATGATAGAATTGCAACAGCATATCATCGGCATGCGGACAGAACCAGTTGCCGTAATATCTTCCTTGGGCTAAAGTGAAAGACACCTCTTGATCTTCCGTAAAAGGCTGGTAAGTGCCCTGTGGTGTTTCCGGCTCATATTTTTCAAAGATAATATCACCTTTGAAGTGTCCTCGGAAAGGCTCTCCGTCTTCCATGACGATATCCATATCAATGGTATAGGTGTCGCCTTTACGCTGAACAAGTACGGTTCCTCCTGTGACATAGCTGTAAACCACTCCATTGGCAGGGTCGGATGAAATGCGGGTAAATACATTGGTTGTTTCCACATCCCAACAACCTATTTGTGCCGTCTCTTCTCCGGCATGATATTCTCCCGCCGGCAGAGTAGCGTTCCACGGGTCGCTGTCGGCTACATTATAAAGATCCAGGCGAACCAGATAGTCTCCAATATTGGTCGGTAAGTCATCTTTTCCTATTTCCCCAGAGGCCAGGCGAATAACATAGTTACCGTTTCCAGGCTCATTGTCGGTACGGTAACTTGCCTTTTCCAATAATTTCAGTTTTACTACAGGTACATCATTTTCATAAACCGGTTGTGTCTTCATTTCAAGAGCCTCGGAAAGTAAATAGCGTCCTTGACTCACAACAGCTGCCTGAATGATGTAACAAGTTTCCGCCTCTAAGGCAATAGCCCGTTGGATACTTGTCGCGGAGTTATCAGCCGGTATGCCTTCGTTAAGAATATCCTCCGCTGTAGGAGCCGTCTCGCCTTTTTTATAGCACATCCAAGCACATTGGTCTGCATGTTGGGGGGTGAGTGAAAACTCCAATGAATGACTGGTAACTTTGATGGCGTTCAGGGTAGCACCCGCCGGAACTGCCTTTTCATCATCGGAACATGATGAGAAAAACAATACCGATAGAATGGCTGATAAAATATAATATGTTAGTTTATTCATAACAAACTTTTTTTTAATGTGATTTATTGGGGATTATCCATATCGGTAACCTTAGAAGTGAAAGTACATACATAACGCTGTCCTTCCGTATCAGTAAGGTCTATCTTAAAGGTATATGCTTCACCGGATTTGTCGACTTCCACCTTGCCTGATTTAAATTTACGGGTAGTGAAACCATACGAATAGACTGAGATTTCACTGGATTTGCTGTCCAACGTTCCGACAGCGCCATCGTTACCGACGTTATAAGTTCCGGCGGGAAGAACCTTCTCCCCCGCAGCTGCACGCAAATCAAGGGTCATTTCTGTATCCCAATTATTGAATGCAGCCTTGAGATAGAATTGTCCATCTACTGCGCCGTTAGGAAGTATGCGTTTCAGTTGTTCTATACTATTAACCTGAATTTGCAGTTCATCGAAAATGGCAAATTTTTCTCCGGATATTTCCCCCTCATACGTAGCATTTACTTTGCTGCCATCCTCCAGTATAAATTCCATACTGATTTCATACTTTTGGGTTTCCGTATTAGCATTCAATTTCATTGCACCAGATTGGATACCTATCTTTTCTTCTCCTTTCATAAAGTATGTGTAATTGATATTCGTATCAATGTAGTATCCATCTTCCGCCCCTACCACATAAGTACCGCTTTTGGTATATTTATAATCTTCACCATAAATGTCAAGTGCAAGTGTGTAGTTCCCGTCACTGAACGTGATATTATCATTACGCCCATAATCGGAACCCTCGGCCGAGGTAAATGCAACGTTATACGTCTTGACTATCTCTTGCGCTTCCCCGTTGGGTTTCAGCATCAATTCTTGCAGCAGATCCATGGCTCCCGCCAATTCGTCATTCTCATCCATAGCAGCTATGGCTATACTCTTGATTTTTAGTCCGATTTTCTGGTCCATTTGCGGAGTCAAGACCCAATCCCCGTTTTCCAGTGCGCTGGGGGCTAACGTAAAGCTTATATCCGGATTCAATCCCCATTGATCGTTTTCAAAGATTACGCCCAAGTAGAGTTTAAAGCCATTAGCTGTCTTCAGAAATTGTCCGCAAGGCACGTTGAGCACACCGTCTTTAAGGACTCCTTTGAAAGTAAGTTCTGCATTCTTGAATGAAACAGTTACCTCATTACTCTCGGCTATAACACTTACTTCATCCTGTGTGGCAAATCCGTCCCTATTCTTAAAATCAGCTATCCAAGAACGGTTGTAAGAATTCCTGGAATACTGCATAAAGCTATACTCTTTAGCCAAACTACCGGATTCCAGCGTCACTTTACCCAATCTTTCCAGACTTTCTGTGTTCTCATCAGCCAAGATGTAATACCCATTCTCTGCTTCTTCGTAACTCAACCAGGTTTGGGCTTCTTCACTGATGCTCACCGTTATCGGCATTTCACTTTCAAAACGGATAAACTGTTTGAAAGCCTTGTTTTCGGCAAAAGAGAAAAAATCGTCAGTCTTATAGTTTGTAATGATACCCATCTGTGTGATGCCTATCTTGGCAGACGATTCGCCCATGACCAGTGAGATGGTGGCTGTACGGGTTTCCATTTCGTCGTTGGGAGCTATGTAGAAGCTTACCACTCCATTACTGCACGCCTTGATGGTACACCATTCTTCATTGGAAGTAGCCGTCAGAGTAGGATCAGCGTTGCCCACCTCAATGGTTCCATCACCACCAACAGATTTGAAATCAACCGTAGAAGACGTTATTTGCAGTTCTACCGGTGGCAGATATTGGGTATCGTCATCGTTGCAGGCACCTAAGAACAAAGAGCATCCTGCGATGAGTAGATAGATGATATTCTTTTTCATATTCACTTCTTTTTTTAATGTTTGTTATTTGGAAGCCGCTTGCTGTGTAAATGTACGAAAGAATCCTGTCACATAAGCCAATTGCAGGACATCCTTACCTGTGTTATTGTCTATTGCCACAAAAGAGTCGCACAAAAACTTGCCCCACATACCGTTATCCTGCAAGATGACGGTTTGGGTTACATCTTCCAAATGGCTGTCTCCAGGGTTGGGCGCTGCTTTTTCCTCCATGTAACCTTCCATACCAACACCCTGTGTCTGGCTCAAATATCCTCCTCCCTGCAAAGTCCATGGTACTAAGACAATGCCATCAGGCAACATTTGGTATTCCAGACTGATACTACCGGCCACTGCATTGTAGCGTATGCGCATATCAAACGGCAATCCTTTCATAAGATAACTTTCATTGAACAATTCTTCTTCCAGTGTTACAGGTAGCATGGTATTTCCTTGGTAATACACAAAAAAGTATTCACCGATGTATTTCTCATAGCGGGAGTAAGTTTTGGGCAATTCTCTGGCACGTATAGTTACTTTATCGTCTGTGAAGCTCATGCTACCCTGTTCCCAGCGCAACTCTTTCACATCCAAGGTAGCTAGCGACAACGGTTCATCGAAACTGATACCTTCCGGTGTATAGTGAAAAGGCAGATTTACCTGGCTGCCATCGGCATTTTCCAAGATAAATTTGCGATAACGCTGTGTCACTGTGTATTGTATCACTCCGTCTATCACCACCTCATAAGCGGCTGGATAAGCCTCATTGGTAATCTGTTTAACGCTTTGCAAGTAATCTTCCCAAGCTACATTCTCCGGCAGCGGATGCATTATCATTTTGTTACCGGTCTTCTTACCCTTCAACACCACTTCGTCAGAGGTACAGGACAAGATAAGAAAGTCACTGTCTCCCTCCATACCCATACCATCTTCGCCTATACCCAATGCATTGGAAGGCTCTGAGAAAAAATGGAATATTTCATTGTACGTACTAAACGTCAGCATGGGTCCGGCACTATTCACCATATCATAAGCACCTGTACTCACCTTATCGGGCTGGAAGAGATCGCATGACACATCGGCAGTGCCCTCTTTATGAAAGCGTATCAGCATAGTGTATCCCCCATAAGCCTTAGTAGCGGCAGGATAGTAATTCAGCACCCATCCGTTACCGGCAGAACGCAGTACTTCCTGATACTCGGCGATGGACTGGTTGATGCGGTTGGCGGCCGATTGGTCGAAAACATCGTCCACTTCAGAGGTACATGCTCCTGCTCCAATCAATATTAAAGCCAATATCCATAGATTATATATCTTTTTCATATATATGTTCTTTTAGTTTAATTCTGTCAAATCAATATATTTCACTTGTTCGGAACGGCGCTGTACAATATCGCGCAATTTGTCCAAGTCAATATTCCAGACTTCATTCATGTAGTTTCTCACAATTTCCATCTTTTGGTTAATGAATGTGGCTCCCTCATCGGCTATTTTCAACTGTTGTTGCCACCAGGCAGCATCATGGGTCACATAGTTCGCTACCAGCTCGGCAAAGTCCTCATGTACTTCCGAACCACCGTAGGCCGTAATGAATCCCATGCCCAAAGCCGCTTCATCACTGACATTCACCCATCCGTTACCAATATATTTTCCACTGGACACAGCATAGAAGTCTTGCGGAAATTCGATGGTCTGATGCAAGATGTGTGAAAATTCATGGTGCATGGTACTGAAATACCAGCGGTTCATCATCTCTACATCCACGCTGTTCGGGTTCAGAGCGTTGATATTATACAGAGTTACTTTCAAACCGCCTTCTGCCGTACCCAAGGTAATCTTTCCGTTATCATAAGCCGGAGAACCTATCAAATGAATCATCTTAGGACCATATGTACATATAAAATCGCGGTTGTTTCCCTGAACTTCTACATAGGCATCAATCCACAAGTATTTTACCAATTTGGCCATGGCTACTGATTTGGACAATTCGGCCGGTGCCAAGTTATAGTCGGTATCCGCTTCCTTGTATTCGAATTTATATTTAAAATCGATATTATAAGGGGTGACATAGTTATCGAGCAACCATTCATCGAATGCCGTACGGTATGGAGTCATGTTGTCGAAGCTGCTCTCCTTTGTCAGGTCATCTTCGTTGCAAGCAGTGGCACCGCCGATAAGGGCTGCCGCCATCAGAAAATAGGTTATATATTTTTTCATATGTTATCGTATTCAGTAGATTATATACTTAGTATCTAGGATTTGGTTCCATGCCGGCAGTGATGACATCTTGTGGAAGTTGGATGGCGCGTCGCGGGTCTTCTTTTCCCAACACAATCGGACTGTTGCCGGCACGGTTGTGCGAAAACTCTATGCCATAGCGTTTCAGGTCAAACCAGCGAAGTCCTTCCTGCATGGTTTCCAAACGGCGCAGTTGCAAGATGAGTTGGATAAGATTCTCTTCCGTACCGGGCTCTACGGTAAATCCTTCAGGGTTAAGACGCTTTTTCACACTGCGTTCCTTGTCTTTGGTAACAATGGTGGGCTGATAAGGCAGGCTATTGTAGAAATTATTAACCTCTTGCTCTGTCAGATCGTGTCCTTCGTCCTTACTCAGCGCACTATGGCTTTCTATCCAAAAGTTTATGTCTTCCAAAGCCTTACTATAGTCAGGGTTATCACTCAACACATAAGCCTCTGCACGGCATAGTAGGGTTTCATCTACCGAAAACGGTACTGCTACCGTGTGCGGGTAGTACAGGCCATTGGCCTTGTCTACGTATTCAAAGTACAATTTCAGTTTCGGGAAAGGATTTTTCTGTACTACACTGAGGATGAAAGTACTCATAACCAGTCCACCCCTCCAATGCCAGGGACCGTCTGCGTCAATAGTCTCGTTAGTATAGATTGGGGTTCCGTGTCCGTAGCGTTTCAAAGTATTATAAGGACCTGTAATGATAGGTACTTGCGACCCTAAAGCAGCTAAAAGCAGATTGGCCGGTTTCTTTTCAGACACGTATTGGTTGCTGATGTCGTCCACCAAACTTACTCCGCCGAAATCAGCCTCCCAATTACGCAGTGCTGTGACCGGATTGCTGCCGATGGCAATGTTGGCACATTCTATCACCTTATCCCATTTTTGGTAATAGAGATAAAACCGTGCAGCAAAAGCGTTGGCTGCTTTACGGTTGAAGTGATACTTGGGAACCTCATAAGCAGCATCTTTAATGAGCGGAAGTCCAGCTTCCAAGTCAGCAGCAATCTGTTCATACGTATTCTTCAAGCTGCCTCGTTCAGTATTTTCCGGATAGACGCTGTCACCGGTCCGAGTACGGTAGGGGATTCCCAAATGACTTTCTGCCGTATTCGGATTATAAGGCATACAGAATACATTAGCTAATAGAAAATGGGAATAGGCGCGGCACACCAAAGCTTCGCCCCGTTGCGGATTGAGGCTGGCAGGCGAACCTAAGTTTTCGATACCTTCCAATGCCATATTAGCCGAAGCAATAGCAGCATAACATCCTTCCCAAAGGGCATAGGGACTATCGTAACTACTAATGCTGGGAGAATCCCACAAATAAAGTTTTTCGATGAGTTCGTCCGTATCAAATTGTCCACCGTTATCCATCACGTTATCCGATGACAACTCGCCAATCAACAGCGGAAGAGTAGTTGGGTATGCCGAAACCAACAGTGGAGATATTTTGTCGGTACTGTTGATTTCCGTGCGGCTATCGGGCAGTGTATCCAAAAAATCACTGCAAGAAGAGAATGCCAGCAATGAAACGGATAGCAAGGTTATGAATGATTTATTTTTCATGTGATTCATTATTTAAAAAAATTAAATGCCTAAGCGAATGGTAAAAGTGAACTGTTTAGCCATGGGAACGGCCACACCACCTGTGTTAAAGAATTCGGGATCCTGCCCGTTTAATTTGTCGTCTGCATAAAGCAAGAACAAATTAGTTGCCTGCAGTTTCAATCCTAAATTGGAAATTTTTAACGGTTCAATCCACTTCTTGGGCAGGTCGTATGAAAGCGAAATCTCTTTCAAACGGATAAAGTCACCCTTTGCGATGCGGTCACTGGAGTAATTATAAGCATTGTAGGCACGGCTCAGATAACTATCGTTCACATTCATATACTTATCTGCTATCACCGGAATATTGGTACGATGCTCGTCGCCCGGCCTCATCCAACGGTTCTTGAATTCTTTCGGCATAGCATCAAGGTCGGTATATTGGTTGCTAAATACCGGATCCAAACGGATGACATTGCCAAAAGAATAAGTGATAAACACATTCAGTTTCAGACCTTTGTAGCTGAATACATTTCCCAAACTACCTGTAATGGTAGGATCTGTAGTACCTTCATAAATCAGGTGTGATTTGTTGTTGCGCTCCTGGAAGTTGATGTTGCTTGTGGTCAATTCGCCATTTTCATTAATGAAAGTAGGCAGACCTTCTTCATTCAGTCCACGGAAGTCGAGCGAAAACAAACTTCTTACCGGATAGCCTTGCATGGCAAATCCATATCCGCTCACCATGTCCATTACCGATGAGAATGCCTCCAAATCGGTTACCTTGTTCTTGGTTTTAGAGAAAATGAAGTCAGTGTTCCACTTGAAGTCCTTCTTGGCAATGTTACGGGTAGAAAGAGTCAGCTCTATACCGTGCGAACGCATGCTTGCCACATTGGCATACTTGCCAATTTCTCCATCCAGACCGGTAGTACTCAACCATCCTATCAGGTCATAGTTCTTGCGTTTGTACCAATCCATGCTGAAGTTGATACGGTTATCCAGAAAACCTAAATCGATACCCAGATTCAGTTCATGTTTCTTTTCGTAAGTCAGTTCAGAATTTTTGCCTTGTAGGATGCCCAGTCCCGACTCCATGACATCGGCATTGGGACGCCAAGGATTATAACTGCTCACCATTGCCAGCGAGTTACTCACAAAGGCAGGACCACGGTCGGCAGTCAGCGAGTAACTTGCTTTCAGCGTCAAGTTAGATAATATGGAATTCAGTTTGCTGAACCAAGTTTCTTCGTGCGCATTCCAAGCACCGGAAATATTCCATGTAGGCAACCAGCGAGCCGAACGGCTTTTACCTAGTTTGTTGGAACCTTCGTAACGCACTGTACCGTTCACGGTATAGCGTCCCTTCCATGAATAAGTGCCGGTAGCGAAAAAAGCCACTTGGCGTGCTTTGGTTTCGTCAACAGTATTATAAGGTGTATTTTCCTCGTTGCCTTGCTTGAAGAACAAATAGTCGTAACTGGAAAGCATACCCATGCCATACTGCATACCTGCACCGTTAAACCACACTTTGCTGCGGTCTGTGGCATTTAGTTCCATACCACCGAAAAAGTTTACGATATGATTTTCGTTGAATACATCATTGTAACTGACGGTACTACGCAAGTCATAGCTCGACATAGTATATTTCGTATCGCGATAGAAACCGCCTACGGGCAGTACCGATTCCGGTAGAGTATTGATTTTGTCAGGATCGGTATAGAGCCACGGATTGGCTTGCTGCATGGTAGCGTCATCCATAGCCCTATAAGCCCATGCCTGATTAGAATAATCTTTCACATAATGGTTTTGGGTAGTAGATGAGTACTTGTAAGCCCCCAATATGCTCAATTCTACCTTTTGAATAGGCTTCCATTTCATTTCACCCTGGAATCGCATATCAGTAACTTTTAAATCCATGTAGTTGTTATCCAACTCGTGGAAAATATTAAACGGTGCATAGTTACGTACGTAGTATTCATTGGGATCCAATGTGCGCGAAGTATTCAGCGCAAATGAGTAAGGATTGATGTCGAAGTCACGTTTCACCTCACCACTTACGGGATCAGCTTGCGAACCAAGAGTACCGGGAGCCTGCTGCTTGCGAAAAGATGCATTCCCGATAAGGTTAAGTGTAAGGTTTTTGAAGATATTATACGTAGAATTAATGTTAGCCGTATAACGTTGCACTTTGCTCCTCTTAGTCCATCCCGGGTCGTTCATCACACTGATGGAAGTATAATAAGAAGCCTTGTCTGTACCGGTAGCCATACTCACAGCATGATTTTGTGAGATACTATTGCTGAACAACAGGTCGAACCAGTCGGTATTACGGAACTCGGCCTGCTTCAGATAAGCCCCCCGTGCTTCAGGCGTATTGGCTAAACCAAATACACCGCCTGTTGCCGAATATTGATTAATGAGATGATACATTTTACCATAGACACCACTCTGCGAAGCACGATAAGAATCAACAAAACTCAGGGAACCGTTTTGCTCCATATTCTTGTATACATCCATTTGCTCTTGAGAGTTCATGATGTTGAAATTGCTATAACTGGGTTTCATGCGCATGGTAAACTCACCTGTATAACTGATTTTGTTCGTACCTGATTTACCTTTTTTGGTAGTTACCACAATCACCCCTGCCATAGCACGTGCACCATAAATGGAGGTAGCCGAACCATCTTTTAGAATTTGAAAACTCTCAATATCATCGGCATTCAAACCGGCAATAGCTGAACTGATCAGAGTCTCAGCATCACCTGAGGACAGATCGTCAGCACCTATCTCAGCTACATCTTCCATGATAACACCATCTACCACCCACAGCGGCTTGGAACTTCCGTAAATGGAAGTTGCACCACGCACACGAATCTTAGGCGCCGTACCGAAAGTACCAGATACATTTTGCACAGATACACCTGCCGAACGTCCTTCCAGACCGCGACTGATATCTGCCATACCATCCATTTTGATGTTTTCTGCTTTCAACTGGTCGGTAGCACCGGTAAACATACGTTTATCCATACGCTGCATACCCGTCACAACAACTTCGGACAGCGTCTGTACATCCGATTGGAGAGTCACTTTCATAGTCGGCGAAGGAGAAAGTGACTGAGGAAGCATACCGACATAAGAAAACTCCAACTTGGAACGACTGGAAACATTAGGCAATGTAAACTTACCGTCTATGTCTGTCAGCACACCCGTAGAAGTACCTTTCACCATAACGGTAGCTCCAATAAGCGGCTCACCGTCATCGGCAGACAGCACAACGCCGTTTACCGTATACACTTTAGCCTGTTTGGAAGGACCTTTTGTTGTAATGGTAATAAACTCCTTATCGATAGTATACTCAAGTTTCTTACCAGAAAGCACAATATCCAAAATTTCCCGGATATTCTTATCCTTGATGGCACCGCTATACGTATATGACTTCACATCATCATACGTAAAAAGGATTTTATAACCTGAAATTTTGCTCAACTGTTTAAATACAGAAGACAACTCTTCATTCTTAAACTCTACTGTAAGTTTCTTCTCACCTACCTGAGCTTCCGCACAGAACGGAAGACAAAATAGAAAAAAGAAAAGCGGAAATAATAAGTACCTCTTTCTTCTCATACGTTTATTTTTAATAATATTAGCGAAGCTTCATTTATTAATAATACGTATGACTTGAATAACAAGATACCTTTTTACCTTATTTTTTTCAATTCATGAAACTTTTTCTCTAAAAAGCATCTACAATATGGAAGAAATTACACAAAACATGCCTCCATCTAGTCAACATAGACCGTATTCTCACAAAGTGTTAACGTTACTTTTTTTAAACGGTTCATCAAACGAATTGTTTCTTCAATACCACCCTGACGATTGGACATAAAATGTATGCGATATGCCATGGCTTCTTTATTTCTAAATATAACGTTCACATTATACCAACGTCCAATAGACTTCATAATATCCGCCAAAGTCAACTCATCAAAATAAAAATATCCATCTTTCCAATAAGTATAGGCCTCACTGTTTACTTCCTTCACCTCAAACTGCCCATTGGAAAGGAGTATGGCATCTTTACCCGGTTCCAAATCCACAAAACGTGCATTTTCATGGCTGCGAACCTGTACCTTACCGCTAATCAGCGTTACATGGCTGTCTTCGGCTGTATAACTTTTCACATTAAACTCCGTTCCGAGAACCTTAGTTTGCAAATAATCCGTCTTTACAATAAAAGGTTTTGTATCTTTTGTAACTTTAAAATACGCTTCTCCTTCAAGAAAAACCGTACGCTCCCTTTCTATAAAAGCTGTAGGATAAACCAATTTACTATTGGCATTCAGCCACACCTCCGTACCATCACAAAGAATCAATTTGAATGTCTCGCCTCTGGGGATTACAATAGAATGAGTCTGTAACATCTTTTTCACTACCGGAACGGAATTCCTCGCTAGATTAGTATAATCAAGAGTCCGCCGTTTTTCTACTTGTTTGTTTTCTTTTTTAGGCTCATCATCCAAAAAGAATTGCTTGCCGTCATTTAATTCCAAAACAATACGCTGTTCATTCGGATCCGCAGCAAATACCGTGACAGATTTAGGCGGGGCAACCGGTATATTAAATAAATAATTAAATGAAACAAAAGCTCCTACCAGGATAGCTGCTACCGAACTGCTCCATATCCAAAACATCTTAAGATATTTTTTCTTATTCTGTCTACCTTTCAAACGAGCTAATTCAGCCTCCACATCAACCATACCGGAAGCCTGGCACTTATGCAAAAGATATCTGACATCCATCAAATCCTTACAGGCATCTAATGTCTCCACATCTTTCAAATCCTCCCATTTCTTGTCAGAGCTATCGGATGAACTCTCCATTAAATCCAGTGCTTTACCAAATTCAGATGTACTATCTTGATTACTCATAAATCCGCTAGTTTAGTTAATACCTTATTATAAATGCGTTTATAAAACTTATTTTGAACCGTTTAGCCTATTTTTTATATTTATTTAGCAAATTCCTCACGAATAGCCTTCAAGGCTTTAACAATATGTTTTCTAACCGCACTTATGCTTATATTCAATTCTGCGGCTACTTCTTTATACTTCTTCTCATGTAGATAGCACTCTTCCAGGATATGCCTCGTATGCGGGGTCATTCCATCCAACACTTTCTGAATCTTCATCATACGCTCGTCTTGCTCCTTGAACTCCACTTCTGTATAATTTTCATACAATTTCTGAGAGAATTCAGCATAAGCATAATGTATATCCTGATGTCTCAGATAGTCGATAGCACGATTGCGTACATATATAAAGAGATACGACTTAGCTGTGGCCTTCTCTATCCTATCAAAATTCTTCCATATATATTCAAAAGCATCGCTCGCTATGTCACGGCTTACTTCCCAATTATTAATGAGAGAATGTGCATAGGAATAAAGAGAGACATAATACTCTTTAAAAAAGAAATCAAAGTCGGCAAAGTCACCCTTTTACAATTTATTATTCATCTTAAACAATTTTACCAGCGAAATTAATTATTATCATAATACAAAAAAAGCAGAATTAACTCTTTTAGCGTCCAAAAAAGTTATATAATATTAATACATCAAAAATCAAGCTAACAAAAAGCCACTCAAGGTTATTTAGCTTTCCTGCTTGTCCGATAGAAGTTTCTGGACCTCACGGTCTGCCTTAGTCAACTTATCACTGCAAAAAGCAATGATTTCATTTGCCTCCTTTATCTTTACGGCAAGTTCATCTATTTCCAGTTCATTGTTGTCTATCTGACTGACAATTTTCTCCAACCGTTCCATCGCTTGGGAATAAGTCTCTTTTTTCTTGGGTGCAGGCATAGGATTATTTATTTTTTTGACAGTTTATTTGTTACTACTGAAACCACTTCTCCTTTATACAGGCGAGTGATAATTTCATCACCCTCATTTAAGAGAGAAGCATTCTTTATTGCTTTTCCGTTTTTCAATGTAATGCTGTAGCCACGGGCTAATTGCTTTTCCGGAGAAGCATCCGCCAGCCGTTGTTGCAGTAACTCCAGCCGATGATGCTGACGAAACAAGGAGGCTGTTACAGCTTGTACAATGTCTTTTCGGACGGTAAGCAAAGTTAATTTTGCATCCGAAATGCAACCATAAGCAGCAGAGGGAATACGATTCCTGTATGATACTAACTTCTGTTGCTCTTGTACCAGCAAATTCCGGACACCATCGCATAGGCGGGCAGCCAGCGATTCCAATTCATCGGCAGCCTCATTCATGCAGTCTATCAAAAATTCGGCAGCAGCTGTGGGAGTCTTGACACGGGTATGGGCCACGGAATCGAGAACCGTATCATCGCGTTCGTGTCCGATACCCGTGATAACAGGCAAAGGAAACTGCGCACAGGCAGCCGCGAGCAGATAAGTATCAAATCCGGAAAGGTCGGAAGTTGCCCCACCGCCCCGGATAATAACTACTACATCAAAACTGTCCGAACGGGAATTTATCTTATCCAAAGCAGACAAAACGGATTCTTCAACACGATCACCCTGCATCAATGCCGGAAAAAGTTCCGTATAGAAGTAAAAACCTCCCGGATTATTCTGCAACTGGTGGCAAAAGTCACCGTATCCGGCAGCGGTTGGGGAAGAAACAACCGCAATACGCTGCGGCAAACGAGGCATTCTCAATTCTTTATTTAAAGTAAGTACCCCTTCTTCTTCCAATTGTTTCAAAATCTCTTTACGGCGACGGGCCATATCACCCAAAGTATAGGTGGGATCTATATCCTGTACTGTAAGGCTATATCCATACAGTTCATGGAAACTGACGGTCACTTGCACCAGCACTTTGATGCCCGAAACAAAAGCCTGTCCCGTAGCTTCCTCAAAATAAGGTTTCAACAAACGAAAGACGTTCGACCATATCGTTCCTCTCGCCTTAGCTATCAGACTATTACTACGGGCATCTTTCTGTACGAACTCCAGATAGCAATGTCCGGTGCTGTTGGTACGTACATCACTCAATTCAGCCTGTATCCAATAGGCATCAGGCAGACATTGCTCCAAGCTGCGACGCACCAGCGCATTTAATTCGTATAGTGATAAGGCATCCATTCTTTAAGTATAAGTATGCAAAGTTCCTGTCCTTACTTCATTTTTAATTTATAACTATTATATGCTTTCCACATATCCGGCACGCCATAACCGTAGATATTATCCGGATAGTCGGCACGGTCACTGGAAGCACGGACTAATTCAAGCAACTCTTTCGCTGTCAGCCGGGGGCATGCCTGCCATAAACAAGCCACCATTCCACACATGACGGGCGAAGAGAAAGAAGTCCCGTTTGCCTTACCCTGATTTCCGTCCGTGCGAATCACATCCGCTCCTTCGCCCACAGCTACAACATCCGGTTTAATCCGGTTATCAGCCGTGTTGCCGATAGAGGAAAATGGCGCCAACACCGCCTGTTTGTTGATAGCGCCTACTGTCAACACATTATCAGCATCTCCCGGCGGGGTTATTTTTTTCCAAGACCCCATTCCCGAATTACCGGCACTGCACACCAGTACCATACCTTTATCGGCTATATGCGAGGCTTGACGCGACATCAAGGCATGATGTCCGTCCAAATCACGATATTTGTAATTTTTCGATTTGTCATCGAACGCATAATACCCCAAAGAAGTATTAAGCACATCAACTCCCACACTGTCGGCAAACTCTACGGCAGCAGCCCAATAATCCTGTTCCACCAAGTGTTCGGAAGCCTCATCTTCACTACGGAAGAGCCAAAAGGAAGCTTCCGGTGCAGTACCTGTCATAATTCCCGGCTGATTCATTCCAATGCAGGAAAGCACACTCAGTCCATGACTGCTTGCCGCAAATAAATCCGCCTGAGGATTGACAAAATCTTTCATGCCCAAGACACGGATATTCCGCATAGCCGTTATCTTATCCAGATTATGAAATCCGGCATCAATCACGGCAATCGTCATTCCCTGCCCCCTGAATCCGGCATCATGCAACTTATCTCCATTGCTCAACTGAATTTGAGTGAGAGCAGGACCGTAAATACTGTCTGTATATATCTTCGGCTCATTGATTACAGAATCGCGCATTGCATCCCCCACTCCTTCATTCATTTTCGGAGCAGTCCATACTTTCTCCGTAGCGCGTACAAACGGCAATGCGGCAATATGTTCTATCAAAGCGGAATCATTGCAGGAAACCGTAACAAAATTTTCCCATTTCCCTACAACTACAATATTCACTCCTTGTCTGCGTATTTCATCAATATACTGACGGCAAACCGGCAGGTCGGTGGAATCAACCGCCAGGTTCTGTTTTTGACGTCTTGCAATGGCTTTCTCCGAAAGGAACTGTTCAGGATGCTCCAATGAATAAACGGTAGCTGCCTTGTCTCTTAAACTAATACGGTATTTCAACGTATCTTGCTGTGCCGACGCACTTGCCAGAAACAACACTAAAGCTGAAAGAATAATCAATCTCTTCCCCATTAATCTCTTTTTATTTTCAAATTTCAGTTTTTAATTTTCAAATATACATGCCGATACCACGTTGTGAAGCAATGAACGAACCGCCTACCACCCTTTTTCCAATATAGAATACAGCTGATTGTCCGGGCGCAATGGCAGATGCTTCCGTCTCAAAATGCACCAGCAATCGCCCGTCTTCCAGACGCTTTACCGAACAAGGTATCGGTTTGCTCCGATAGCGGATGCGAACCGTCAGCTCCCCGCTTCCGAAAACTTCCCCCTCATCAATCAGATTATCCTGTTCCGCAAGCATATATTCCGCTTTGAGCTGCTCGGCATCTCCCAACATTACGGTATTCTTCTGCGGATTGATTTTCAGCACATAAGCTGGTTTTCCCAATGCGATTTCAAGTCCTTTCCGTTGCCCGATGGTATAGTAAGGAAAGCCTTTATGCTCTCCCAGCTTCACTCCTTCCGAATTGACAAACCATCCCGGGCCTACTTCATTGTCTATCTCCGGCGAATGCTCACGCAGGAAGTCCCGATAATCTCCTTTTATGAAGCATACTTCCATGCTCTCTCCTTCCTCGGCTTTCGGTGCATAGCCTTTATCCCTCAGATAATCGCGCACTTGCATCTTGGTATAGGTTCCCAACGGGAAAAGACAACGTCGCAAGACATCCTGCCCCAAGCGCCAAAGGAAATAAGACTGGTCTTTCTTATCGTCATCCCCGGCAACTATATATATTTTCCTATTTTGCTCTTCCAGACGGGTATAGTGCCCGGTAGCAATATACCGGCAATTCAATTTATCCGCCCACTCCGTTAGAATACGGAACTTGAACAGAGGATTGCACATCACACAAGGATTGGGGGTACGCCCCTGCCGGTATTCATCGATAAAGTTCCGGACAATCACCTCACGAAAAGCCTCTCGTTCATCAGCCACATAATGTTCAATGCCCATATTCTGAGCAAGCTGGCGGGCTTCCAACGGCTCTTCTCCCCACACCCACATCGTAAGACCGATTACCTCGTAACCCTGCTCTTGCAACATCAGACATGTAGCGGTACTGTCAATGCCACCGCTCATTCCAACCAACACTCGTTTTTCTGCCTTGTTCATTTCTCGGATATACATCGTTTAAGATGCAAAAATACAGGTTTTCAAACAGAAGAAAGAGAAAAGGCATGCCTTTTTTGCAAGAGTTCACATAGCTGCATATCGTTTTGCCCGTGACTTTGTAACAGAAACGAAACACATATGACATAAAATCACAACACATACGACCGTATCTTTGCTAACATAAACAAACCGACAACAAATTATGAAAAAAAGCGCATTGATACTGTTCCTCACCCTGTTGCCCTTTATGGCAAAAGCCCAAAACACCCAAAACAGCGAAGACGGAAAGAAGATAGACAAGGAAAAACTGGAAAGCAAGGATTATCTGCCCGAAATACACGGAACAATCCGGGGCAAATACGAATACCAGACCACAATGGGCGCCGGACGTTTCGAAGTGAGAAACGCACGTGTCAGCGTTACCGGCAATGTCTTGCCGATTGTTGCCTACAAAGCCGAAATAGACCTGTCGGACGAAGGAAGCATCAAAATGCTCGATGCCTACGCACGCCTGTTTCCGGCAAAAGGGTTGACAGTGACCGCCGGGCAGATGCGCGTGCCTTTTACCATCGACGCACACCGATCACCCCACCAGCAATATTTTGCCAACCGCTCGTTCATAGCCAAGCAGGTGGGCAACGTACGCGATGTAGGTATCACACTGGGATATACCCTGCCTACCGACCTGCCTATTACGATAGAAGGCGGACTATACAACGGTTCAGGCCTGACTAATCAAAAAGAATGGCATAAAGAAGTGAATTATTCTGCCAAAGCCCAATTTCTTTTCACCAAAGGGCTGAACCTGACACTGAGCATACAAAGCATCCAACCGGAAGAAATACGGGTGCAATCGTACGACATCGGCGCTTACTATGAGTCCGACCGCTTCCATATCGAAGCGGAATATCTGTACAAGCAATATTCCGACAATGCCTTCAAAGATGTGCAAGCCGTAAACACATTCATCAATTACGACCTTCCGCTGCGTAAAGTATTCAATAAAATGTCTTTCCTGCTACGCTACGACATGATGACGGACCAAAGCGACGCCAAGACCACCGATGAAGAAACCGGCGCATTGGCCACCACCGACTACAAACGCCAGCGACTGACGGGCGGTATCACCTTCAGCCTCAGTAAAGCATTCCGCACAGACCTGCGCCTGAATTATGAAAAATATTTCTATGCCAACAGCAGTATTGCAAAAGAATCTGAACAAGACAAAATAGTATTGGAATTAATGGTACGATTCTAAAAAAATTACATATCTTTGGAATAAGCAAATTGATGTATGACAAATCCGCTTATTCCGGGCATCACTGCCGCAGAACAAGACGTGTTGTATCAAAAGCTAAATGCATACAACCTGAAAAAAGCTTCTTTCAAAGAGGTAGGCGCCTATCTTGTGGTATTGCCAAGAGCAGATTGTCCCCGATACTCACTTTGGATTTACTCCCCTCTGCCCGAAAGGCAATCCATATTTTACATATTCGACCTGGACGAAGACGTACACGAAGCCTTACGTATATCCAGTATGTTACTACTCCCCCCGTCCTCTGTCGTTAGTGGAGTATAATGCCAAACGAATGCAGAATAAGGGCGACGATATTATCTCGTTCGGCAAATATCACGGACATTATCTGCACGAAATCCTGCGGATAGACCCCGGCTATCTCACCTGGATAGCTTTCAAGTTCACTCCCCGAATTCCTAAACAGGAACGCTTCGCACAAATCGCCCGGATATACCATTCCGTATACATTGACATCCTGCAACGGAAAGCCAAGCAACCGCCTGCCGGACGCTTTCTCGGGAAAGAAGGGGAAAAAGTGACAGATCTGACCCTGACCGTTCTCAGTGTCCGGCTGGAGGACGACCCCTACAAGACACAAGTCAGGGGTACGACCCCTTACTTCTATGTCCGGCAAATACTAAGGCTGAAAGATACCTCCGGAAATCTTGTGACTTTCCGCGTCAACTCCCGCACGGCAAGCAGGCATTCGTGCCAACTACCCGCCGTGGAACATGCTTACCGGACAGACGAAACCGTCCATATAGCCTCGGCACGCATTGCCGGTACGTACACCATCGGAAAAAACAAATGGACGCGACTTAATTATGTAAAATTTCATCCATAAGACCGAATCCGGTCAAAAATTCCATTTCAAACATCAATTCATCCACCCCTTACCGAAAAGAAACCCGTATTTTTGCTCCATACATATTTAAATACGTAATACCATGAAAAAACAAACTGCACTCTGGTGCTTATCCCTCCTATTGGTGATGGGAGCCTGCACCACATCCTCCTCCCGGAAAACGGCCGGAGAATGGGCAAAAGTACCCGGAATACTAAAAAATATCGTACCGCCCGTATTCGCCGATACTGTTTATGATGTAACCGACTACGGAGCAAAGAGCGATACA
>ENA-OPCU01000195-OPCU01000195.1-human-gut-metagenome-genome-assembly--contig:-NODE-195-length-25136-cov-4.407878_pt1 | contig 25136 bp, 22 predicted proteins | sample MGYA00241255_ERZ501490 | MGnify/ENA primary metagenome ERZ501490 (study PRJEB25962, sample SAMEA2042627) | human gut metagenome | biome: human gut; feature: human-associated habitat; material: faeces... | reverse complement strand
ATCGAATGTAACCTACCGTTATCTTTTGAGTCTTGCCGTCACCCAAAGGATATTCGTGGTTAATGCAAATGACAATTATAATAATGTTCAGATATATGCGAATGGAACAAAGCAAACATTGAATGGCGGTTTCATGCGCCATTGTATGCAGTTGGTGGATTTTATGTATCCGTCACCGAACTCTGACTGGTTGGGAAGAGGACTGATGTTCGGTGCTTCAAATGATAATGATTGGAGGTGATTATGAAAAGGATAAATTTTGAAAGAATTGAGATATTTGTTGATATTGATAAGACGAGATGTTCCGTTGAGAACTACAAGAAGGATTTTGCCAATATCATTTATCAACTTGGCAGGGGAATAGAGGCTCATGCCCTCGCATTTAAAATATTCAACTCCAATGGAGAAATTGAGTATAACGATGAAGAGTGTAATATGATTAAGGAATACGCAAGTTTATGTTCCCCAGCCTTTATTGATGCTATCAACAAATTACTATTGGAATAAAAATAATAAACGCAAACACAAAAGGATATGAACGACATTATTGAAACATTCATTCACGACCATTTGTTTTTACATTTGGTTTTGATAGCGGTAAGTATGACAGCTATCATAATCGCAATGGGGATAGATTTTATTTCGGGGATTCAGAAGGCCAAACAGCGTGGGGAACTTCGTACCTCGAAGAAGTACAAAATGACAGCGACAAAAGCGAAGAAATATTTTAATCCGTTTCTGACACTGGTTATGATTGACCTTATATGTTGCATCGTCATTCCATTTCCAGTATTCGCTATGTTATGGGCGGTTTATTGCGTTTTCTGTGAGTTCAAATCGGTACGTGAGAAATCATGGGAAAAGGCCGAGCTTCGGAAAGCGGAAAAGACCATGAGTATAATCATTGAGAATAAGGACGATATAGCACGACTGGCCGCACAAATATTGTTTGAAACACAAAAAGAAAAGGAGGATAAAAATGACACGGGGACTACGGAATAATAATCCGTTAAATATACGGAGAAATAATACGAAATGGCAGGGGTTGTCTGCAACACAGACAGATAAAAGTTTCTTTCAGTTTAAAACTATGGCATACGGTTATCGTGCTGCTTTTAAAACTCTTCAAACTTATATTCTTAATAAGTATGATACTGACAAAGACGGCACGGCCAATGAACTTGAAGATGTTATTATGCGATGGGCACCGCCATGTGAGAACAATACTGAAGTGTATATTGCCACAGTCGAAAAGCGTTCAGGCATATCTCGTCATACAATTCTGAACAGAAACAACCGGGAACAACTTATTGCGGTGGTGGCTGCAATGAGTTATGTTGAGAATGGTGTTCCTGCAAAGCTCATCAACAAGGTTGAGGAGCCATCACCAAATCTGCTTGACCTGATACTGAGCCATGAGATCGATCTGATAATCGACACTCCATCACAGGGTGTTGATAGAAGCAAGGATGGATTTATTATCAGACGTCACGCAGTTGAGACAGGTGTTACATGTCTTACAAGCCTTGATACAGCCGATGCGCTGCTCACAAGCCTTGAGACCGCTGATACCACAAAGCTTTCACTCGTGGATATAAGCGAGATATAAGTTCTGATTAAACAGATAAAAAATGGGGCAAAATGATAAACAACGTTAAAAGGGGTTGTCATTTTGCCTCATTCAATTTATGCTTGTTAGCATGTGGGATGTCACAAGGCATCTTCCCTGCGTGGCATAGAAATGAATACATTATAATTGATAGAAATAAGAGGTGAAATATGCATAATGTTCCTACAGATGAGGTGTTTGTCATAGGACATAAGAATCCGGATACGGATTCTATATGTTCAGCGATTGCGTACGCCCATCTGAAAAATCAGCATGAGAACAAATACATTCCAAAGAGAGCTGGAAATATAAATAAAGAGACACAGTTTGTCCTTGATTATTTTGGTGTGCAGGCGCCGGCACTTGTGAGCAATGTAAATGTACAGGTGAAGGATATAGCATACAGAATAGTTGATGGTGTGTCGGGAGATATCACCATGAAGAGAGCATTTGAGATAATGCAGGATAACGACGCCACGACACTTCCGGTTGTCAATAATGGCAAGATAAAGGGAATAATAACGGTCGGAGATATAGCCGAGGCATATATGCTTGAGAAGGATGATAATTCCCTGTTCATAGCTGGTACAAAGTTCTCACACATAATAGATACTATAAATGGCGAGCTTGTGTACGGTGACGCCGACGAATATGTTAAGGATGGAAGAGTGATCGTGGGAGCTGCCCAGGTTGACATCCTTGAGAGACATGTCAAGGAAAATGACATAGTCATAGTGAGTGACAGGGTTGAGGCTCAGCTTGCGGCCATAAACTGCGGTGCGAGCATGCTTATAGTATGTCTTGTGAACAGTATATCTGACGTGGTTCTGGAATTTGCAAAGAACAAGGGCTGTGCGGTTGTTGTTACACCGACGGACACCTATGCTGTTGCCAGACTTATCGGACAGAGCATGCCTATAGGATTCTTTATGATAAGAGACCGCATCATGACATTCTATGAGGATGACGATATAGATACGCTTAAGACGACCATGGCAAAGACCAGAGTGAGATACTTTCCGGTTACGGACGGCTATGGCAACTACAAGGGACTTGTATCAAGGCGTAACTACATCAATGCGAGAAAGAAACAGCTCATACTTGTTGATCACAATGAGAGAACCCAGTCTGTTGACGGCGTGGAGAATGCCGAGATACTCGAGATAATCGACCACCACCGGATCGCGAATATAGAGACCATGAATCCTGTGTATTTCAGAAATCAGCCACTTGGATGTACTGCTACGATCATCTATCAGATGTACAAAGAGCAGAATGTCAAGATAGATAAGCCGATAGCTGGACTTCTCTGCGCAGCGATACTTTCCGATACACTGGCATTCAAGTCTCCGACGTGTACATTCATAGACGAGGCTGCTGCAAAGGAGCTTGCAAGGCTTGCAGAGATAGACATATATGAATTTGCCATGGAGATGTTCGACGCGGGAAGCAACCTCAAGGACAAGACCATGGATGAGATACTTCATCAGGATTTCAAGAAATTCGACATTGGAGATATGGTTGTTGCTGTTGGACAGATCAATTCCGTCAATGAGAAAGAGATAGACAGAATAAGAAACGGTATACGTGAATTCCTCGGTGGATATATGGAGCCTGGCTGTGATGTGGTCATGTTTGCAATGACCAATATTCTTCAGGAGGGCTCAGGTATCATATGCGTGGGAGAGAATGCACAGGAACTGTGCAGCAAAGCATTTGGTGTGCAGCTTGAGGATAGCTATGCATATCTTCCCGGTGTTGTATCAAGAAAGAAACAGATAGTTCCTGCTCTTGTAAAGGCGACACATCAGATATAGACAGGATCGTATATAGAAGGTAACAGTATGGATATATATACAACAAATGCGTATATAAGAGATACATTTGGAGAGAAATTATATAAGATATCATTGAATGCAGGAACCACCTGTCCCAACCGTGATGGTAAAGCTGGGACAGGTGGATGTATTTTTTGCAGTGCCAGCGGCTCGGGAGATTTCTCTGAGGATGCAGTCATGAGTATAGATGAACAGATAGAACTGGCAAAAAAGAGGATATCAGGCAAATGCAAATGCGACAGATATATAGCGTATTTCCAGTCATATACAAATACATACGGTGATGTCGATGCTTTGCGCGAAAAGTTTCTGGCGGCTGCAAGAAGGGATGACGTTGCGGCTGTATCGATAGCCTCCAGACCGGACTGCTTTGGCCCGGAGGTCATAGATATGATAAAAGATATAATAGCTGTTAAACCTGTGTGGATAGAACTTGGCCTCCAGACAGCAAATGACAGGACAGCACAGCTCATCAACAGGTGTTATGACATAAGTGTGTATGATGAGACGATGAACAGACTCAGAGAACTGGGAGTTCACATTATAGTTCATATGATAATAGGCCTGCCCGGTGAGACGAAGGAGGATATGATTGATACGGTAAGGTACATAGTGCGAAGCGGCGCAAATGGTATAAAGCTCCAACTGCTTCATGTCCTCAGGGGAACTGTTCTTGAAAAAATGTATGAGGAAGGAGTGTTCCGTGCACTGACATTTGCTGAATACGCAGATATTTTGTGTGATTGTCTTAAAGAGCTTCCTCCTGATATGGTTGTTCACAGGTTCACCGGGGATGGGCCTAAGAATATTCTTGTTGCGCCTCTGTGGAGTGCTGATAAGAAGAGAGTTATAAACGATTTGAACCGTATTATTTCGAAATTGTGAGTCTGCTAGCAGCTCAGTGCAGACTTTAAAAACAGCCTGAGATTTTCCCTGCCGTTGTCGTCAAGCTGATCACAGTCGGACATTATTCCTGTCGCTTCCGGTGGAAGAGTCCTGCCGTGGCTGTAGGCGAGGAACACTTCGCTGATGTCCATCTTATTTTTCTTTGCTATATCGATGCAGGTGAGCAGCACCAGATGACTCATATTAATACTGTATAAATTGGATATTCTGATAAGATTTATGAGATCCGGGATTCGCTCTCCACATTCATAGTGCGAGTAGGCGGAGACGGACACCTTCAAGATGGCGGCTATTTCCTGCTGCCTTTTTCCGTGGCTGCGCCTTAGAGACTTCAGTGCGCCGCCTATCACTGCACAGTTAAAATCCTGATCGGATGAATCGTCTTCATACACCGACGGATCAATGTTGCGTTCTTTTCTTTTTTTCATATTTTCCTGTTTTCTCCTTAAAAATAATATTTACTGTAATTGGTGGGTATAATACTGGATTTACAGTCTGGAATTTTTAGATGCTAGATTTGCCACAAATGTGTCTATAAGTTGACGGTCGCTGTCGCTGAGAGATCTGTAATTGCCCAGCATGTCTGCTGTGCTCTGGTTAGATTCTATGGCGGTCATGTATGAATTGTCCTCCATGACGATCTGTAGTGGCTTTGGATGCCCCTGCATGTATCTTGATGACAGGGTGTATGCATATAGAAAATCGTGGTTGAGAAGCTCTGACAGCTTTATGGCCTGTTCTATATTAGGGATGTTTCTCCCTTCCTCGTAGTTGGCATATCCGGATCTGGAAATAGATAGCGCTGCTGCGACATCCTGCTGTGTGAGTCCTGCCTTCTGTCTGAAGTATCTGAGAAGGGCAGGTAGTGGATTGGATGAATGTGGTTTCATGTTTCACCTCCTTTGAATGTTTTTCTGCATTGTACACAAAAATAGTCCGTTGTAAATCAAAATGTAATAAAAGTGTTGTTTGATGTAATAATTAATCACATGTGGGATGGAGAGTATGATATAATTATCTGAAAAAACAATCGGAGGTTACCAAAATGAGTCTTGCAGATGATCTCTTTATAAACATGTGTAAAGATATAATCGATAATGGATATAGTACGGAGGGGGAGAAGGTCAGACCAAAGTGGGAAGATGGAACATATGCCTACACCATAAAGCGTTTTGGTGTTGTCAACAGGTATGATCTGTCAAAGGAATTCCCTGCGATAACACTTAGAAAGACGTATGTGAAGTCGGCTATTGATGAGCTGCTCTGGATCTGGCAGAAAAAGTCAAATAATGTTCATGATCTCAAAAGCCATATATGGGACAGTTGGGCAGATGAGAACGGTTCCATAGGAAAAGCATATGGATATCAGCTTGGTGTAAAGCATAAATATAAAGAGGGCATGATGGATCAGGTGGACAGACTGATATATGACCTTAAGAATAACCCATACAGCAGAAGAATGCTCACTAACATATATGTTCATCAGGACTTGAGTGAGATGAATCTGTATCCGTGCGCGTACAGCATGACATTCAATGTAACAGGGGACAGGCTCAACGCTATACTGAATCAGAGATCCCAGGATGTGCTTGCGGCCAACAACTGGAATGTTGTCCAGTATGCGGTACTGGTACATATGCTTGCCCAGGTCACGGGCTTTAAGCCGGGAGAACTGGTACATGTGATCGCGGATGCACACATATATGACAGACATATACCGATAGTCAAGGAGCTGATAACAAGACCTACACATCCTGCTCCAAAGTTCTATATGAATCCGGATGTCAAAGATTTCTATGACTTTACTCTGGATGATTTCAGGATAGAAGACTATGAGACAGAACCACAGATTAAGAATATTCCTATTGCGATATAAGACTATGAAGCATGGGACGGGAATTATACAGATGGAGGACATATGAAGTTTATTGCAGCGGTAGATAAGAATTGGGCCATTGGAAATAAAGGCAGATTACTGATAAGGATATCGGAGGATCAGAGAAATTTCAGACAGACCACGATGGGGCATGTCGTTGTTCTCGGAAGGAAGACTCTGGAGGAGTTTCCGGGCGGAAGACCGCTCAAGGGAAGGGCAAATATAATTCTCAGCAGGAATCCTGAATATGCAGTTGAGGATGCGGTGGTTGTCCACTCAATGAACGAACTGTTTACAGAACTGGCAAAATATGACACGGATGACATTTTTGTCATAGGCGGACAGACTATCTACGATGAGCTCATACCATATTGTGATGAGGCAGTAATCACCAAAATAGACAGGGAATTTGAGGCCGATGCCTTCATTTCGAATCTCGACAAACTGGACAACTGGGATGTGACGGATGAGAGACCGGGTGAGGATGTGTCAGAGGTGAATTTCACATTTGTCACATATAAAAATAGTGACCTGAAGAAATAAATTATAATTATTTTTATAATATTCACAAAAAAGCACCTTTTTTTGATTAAAAATTCACAAAAAACATTTGTTAAATGAAGATTATTGTGATACAATTTTTTTATATTTGGGAGGTGCGCTAATGAAGGAAGTATTAATTACATCGGGAACAAGCTTTGAGGGATATGATATCGTTGGCTATGGAACATACAAGTTCACACAGACGATACTTAATTCCAACTTTTTGAAGGATTTCGGAACATCTATTGCGGATATTGCCACGGATAGAAGAGATATCTATCAGGAGAAGATCGATGAGATCCTCAATGAAACAATCAATAATTTCACAGATATGGTCCGTGAGACGAAGTACAATGCTGTAGTTGGATTCAGAACAGGTGTTGAGGAATACACCAACAACGTAACTGCTGTTGTTGCCAGTGGAACTTTGGTAAACATAAAGGAGCAGTACAAGTCGGAATTTGACAAGAGCAGTTTCATCAGAAACGAGATATATGTAAGAAACTATTACGACCTGCTCGTGCCAAGAGCATCAAAGGTGGTGCTTGCATCAGAGGGCAAGGGAACAAAGATTTCCGTGTGGTTCAACAACTACAATAACGACGATATAAAGGCACTTAAGGCAGAGCTTCAGTTCACCAATATCTATGGTGACAATATAACACTGCCGGATGTTGATTTTACATTTGATAAGACCAACCTCAAGCTCCTCAAGTCGGATTATGTGGAGTGTAAGCTTCCGGACAAGTATATAAAGATGATATCCTCCGTCAAGGTATACATCAAGAAGTATGTCAAGGCCAGCGGAGTATACGAGATAGATGCGGATTCTATCGGAATTGAGATGTCTGACGTTAAGTTTAAGGCACTCAAGCTCAAAAAGGGAATTGATGCAGTTGCAAACTACAAGTCAGACGGACTTGTGTGGACATGTAACTGTGGACACGTAAACGAAGGCGGCGCAGAGGAATGTGTGATCTGTGGAAGAAAGCAGGATGAGATGAAGAACTCTATCACATTCAACTACGAGCCTATGCTTGAAGAGATGAAGACAAAAGAGTATGTAATAGAGATCAAGGATGTACTCATGAAGTACATCAAGGACATTGATACAGGAATGAGAATGCAGCTTCTTGAGATCATGGAGTCCGGTCTTAATTACGAGAAGAGCAGAGGATCCATGAAGGACTCTGTTATTGAGAAAGTTGAGAATCTCTTCCTTGGATTATAGGGATTATAAGACGATATGCAACAGTACATGGTACAGATAATAAAAAATCTTAAGGAGAAGGGTTACAGACAACTCAATCCGGAAAGTAACAATGTATACGGCAGAGCAGACAGCGATGCCGTATATATTGTTGTTATAGGCAGTAATCATAATCTTGATTCTGAGACTCTGAAAAAGTTCAATAATAAAATATTGCTTGATGTTTCTTCGGATTCGCATAGAAAAGTCAATCTTCTCAATATACTCATCACTCCAAACGGAATGTTTGATGATATGACAAAAAAGATAGTTGAAGAACTGGACAATGTCTGGCTGTTCGCGGAGGATTACGGAAAACTGTATATATTTGAGAATCAGCCCACTGACTTTGACTCACTCTATGATGTGATCGATAAAAAAACGGTGGTGGATAACCGCAGATCCCAGCACAATCTGATAAGAATGTTCGGTGTTGTAACACCGATATTACTGTTGATAAATATTCTGGTGTACGTTGCATGTATCTTTGTCTATCAACCTACGGAACTGGCTGTGGAAGTGCTTGCGATATCAGAAAAAGGACAATATTACAGATTCCTGACATCAATGTTTACACATTTTGGAATAGCACATCTGGTTGGGAATATGGTAATTTTGATCGCACTCGGTGCGAGGGTTGAGAATATAATAGGCAGATTCAATTATATCATAGTTTATATTGCCACGGGTCTTACTGCGTCATTTGCATCATACATAGATTGTTTTTATAATAATACATATGCTTACTCGGCTGGTGCATCCGGAGCGATATTTGGTCTTCTGGGAGTGCTGGTTGTCATAGCATTTTATAATAAGGGCCGGGTGAAGGATCTGTCACTTATTAATATGCTTATATTATTTATTCTGACACTGGTTAACGGAAAGATGTCAGAAGGTATTGATAATGTTGCCCATGTGGCGGGATTTGCGGCCGGGTTAGTGGCCGGGATAGTCCTTTTGCTGACCAATCAAAAGGTTGTAAAGAATAGCCGTTTATGATAAAATAATACGATGATAAAAAAGTGGGAGGCTGGGTTATGAGTACTGGAATCAGTATGTCAAGTGTAAACAAAATAAAGGAACTTGCAGACAATGGCGATTACAGTCTCGCTCTCGATATACTTGAACATCAGGATCTGTCGAAGTCACTTAGTCCACAGTTTATTAGAATATGCGGCGAGGTGTATTACGAGAACAAAAGATATCCTGAGGCCAGAGCGGCGCTTGTCAAGGCACATGCCATGGCTCCGGCTGGTAACAAGATAATATATTCTTTGATAAAACTGTATTTATCCATGGGATTTACACAGCTTGCAGAGCATTATTTTGAGATATATACATTTAATCAGGCCAATAAGGATGCAGGTACATACAGACTTGAATATATGATAGCCAAGGCACACAGGAAGCCCGTGAATGAACTTTACAGCATACTGGTGTCGGCGAATGATGTTGAGACGGATGAAGAGTGGGATTTTGAGATGCTTCTGCTTCATGCGTACATAAGAAACAGGGAGAAGTTTGACAGCGCCTGTGTTGAATTCAGAGCGCATTACAAGAACTCTTCACATTTGTATATGCTGGACAAGCTCATGGGCGGCGATGTGGATCTTGAATCCATGATTTATTGTTATCCTGACACGGAGATGTCGGATGATGATCCTGAGCAGGCAGATACAAGAGCAAATGAAAATAAGATATTGGAAGAAGACGATCTGAGAATGCATCCAAAGGATGCTAAGATCATGATCATGGTCGAGGATGACGCACCTGTGACGAGTTCCATGAAATTCAAGCAGATGTGGATTAGATCGAAGGATAAAAAAGAGCAGAAAAAGGAAGCTCGTCAGGAAGAAGAGAATTCTGAGCCGAAGAAGAAATCCAGAGGTTTATTTGGATTGATGTCAAGGAAAGAGGAAGAGCTTGTCGAGCAGGAGATGGAATCTCTGAAGAACGAGAATCTTGACAAGGAACAACTGCTCGAGGAAGTTATTTCCGATACCGCTGATGATGCCGGGAATACGGCAAAGCCTGAGCTCAAGGCGATGATCAGTGACAGTGAGAAAGCTCCTGAGGGAAAGTCGCAGGATATGACCGAGATAAGCGGGGAGCTGACTCCTGAGGATGCAGCGGTGTATAACAAAGATAACGACAATGAGTATGAGGATTCCGAACCGGTGGAGGAAGATAATTATGTTATCGAAGAAGAGCCGGAGGAAGTAGTCATGGTTGAAGTTGATGGTGACGATTCTGATGACGTATCTGACAGTGCGTCAGATCGCGATTCTGAAGACGATACTGTTGTGGAGACCTTTGATCCTGAGTTCGAGGGAGACTTTGAGGATGGATTTGAGGCGGATGCAGAGCCGGAGACTTTGCCTGATGAACCGGTTGAATCAGAAACGTTTGATTTTGATAAAGCCTTTGAATCTCTTGAGGAGTTCGAGGTTGACGATGAAAATCTCGAGGATCTGATGGAAGATGCGGAGTCTCAGAATGATGTGGAAGAAACTGCTGTTGAGCCGGGTGTAGAGCAGAATGAACCGGAAGTTGATGAAGTCTCAGTTGAGATCGAACCGGAGATCGAAGAAGAATTCGAGGTAGATGCAGATTCTGAGCCTGAATTCGAAGAAGAACTTGAGGTTGGTGCAGAATTCACGATCGAGGCAGAGCCAGAGACTGAGGAAGAATTAACAGTCGAGGCAGAGCCGGAGGTTGAGGAAGAATTCACAATCGATGCCGAAGCGGAGATTGAAGATGAATTTGAGACTGAAGCTGAGCCAGAGTTAGAAGAATATACAATCGATGCGGAATCTGAGGAATCTGAGATGGAAGAAGTTCCAGTGGAAGTCGAACCAGAGGTGAAAGAATTTGAAGCTGAGGCTGAACTGGAGATCGAAGAAACTGAGGCTGAAGCTGAATCAGAGGTCGAAGAGGAATTCACAATGGAAGCAGAGGATAAGTCAGAAGAGAAAATTGCGATGGAGACAGAACCGGAAAAGCCAAAGAATAATGGCTTCCCGGTGTTTAAGAGCAGTCTGTTCCCTGACTACAACACAGAGAATGCAGCACTGTATGATCTGTCGGCAGAGAAAGATATAAATGCAGAGATAGAGGCTGATGAAGCCAAGATATCGGAAAGTCTTAAGAAAGAGGAGGATCTTATCGGTGAAACAGACAGACTCCTTGCAAGACTTGGAATTAAATTCAACACGGAATTCAATTCTATATTGAATTTTGATGATGAAGATAAAGAGGATGATGTGGCAGCTCCCGACGAGGAGAAGACAGATGAGCAGGAATCCCCACAACAGGAAACGGTTGACGCTGAACCAGAGCAACCGAAGAAAAAGCCGTTCAGACTGAAGGGCTGATCAAAGAAGAAATAAAGTAGCATGATCATACATATAGTGTATTGCTTTTTATTTGAACAAACGGAAGGAGGCGAGGGAATTGGCTGTAGATCAGACAGAAGCAATGATTGCGGCGATCAAGGCACAGCTTGAAAAGGAAAGAGCTGCAGAAGCTGCCAAGAAAAAGAGGGAAGAAGAGGAAGAACTTCTCAAGAGCGGCAGCAAGAAGAAAGATGCTGAGACTGCTAAAAGCCAACACAAAACTTTGTCCAAGGAGGAGTTAGAACGAATCGAGGCTAAGAAACGCCGTAAGAGAGAAGAGGCTCTTGGAATTGTTCATGAGGATGAACCGGAAACTTCAACTGAGGATGAAAAGCAGGACGATGTTCCAAAAGAGGGAGAGGGACTGAAGCCTGAAGATAAAAAAGAAGATAAAAAACCAGAGGGAGCTGCACCTAAGCTCAGTCTTAACCTTGGAGGCATCGCTGATGATATGTCGGGCGGTGGTCTCGGAGGAGGCCTTGGCGGCGGATTAGGTGAAGGCGGTCTTGGAGGACTCGGAGGCGGCCTTGGCGGAGGACTCGGAAGTACACCTAAGACAGAGGGAGGCCTTGGATCAGGCGGCCTTGGCGGCGGTCTTGGAAAAACACCTAAAACAGAAGGCGGTCTTGGTGGCGGATTTAAGTTCGGCGCCGGAACTGAAGGTACAGTTAAGTCAACAGGTGGAAGCAATATTGTTCTCACTGATGATGATGAAAATGCTGAGGATGAAGAGACACTTGAGTGGGTAACTGATAAGAATGCAAAGGTGAATAAAGTTAAGTCACCTAAGGGAGGCAGTGATGCGAACGGAGATCTGTTCAGCATTCTCCCAGATAGAAACAAGCAGGCTGCGGCTGGAGAGTCATTGTATGATTTTGATGATGATGATGACGATGATGACGATTTCCTTGGAGCAGGAATAAAGAACCTGTCCAATATAGACGAGGAGAGTCCTGAGGAGATAGCCAAGAAGAAGGCTGAAGAGGAGGCCAGGAAGAAAGCTGAGGAGGAAGCCAAGAAGAAGGCTGAGGAAGAAGCTAAGAAGAAGGCCGAGGAAGAGGCTAAGCGTAAGGCTGAAGAGGAGAAGAAGCGCAAAGAGGCAGAAGAGGCAAGAAAGAAGGCTGCCGCTGAAAAGGCTAAGGCTGAGGCTGAGGCAAAGAAGCAGCAGGCGATCGACGATGCCAGAAAGAATGCTGAAGAGGCAAAGAAACATGCTGAGACCTCGAAGAAGACCATCGAGGAATGCGAGAAGACAGAGAAGGATCTCGAAAAGCAGCTTGAAGAATTTGCTGCCAAGAAGCAGAACTATGATGCAAAGATGGCACAGGAGGCTGAGGCAAAGAAGAAGAACGATGCTGAACTGCTTGAGCGAGAGGAGAAAGAGCTTGATGCCAATATTGCAAAGCTCAAGAAAGAGATATCAGATACAAATGAATCTGCTAAGAAAGAGTCAGATAGAATCCTCAAGGAGAGTGATCCTGATACATATAAGAACAATATGATCAATGAGGCTCAGGCTGCTGCCGACAAGGCTATAAAGGCACTTGCAGACACCAAGAAGACTAATGTGGATAAGGGTGTTGCTGAGTACAACAAGGCTGTTGATGCTGATAAGAAGAAACTGGCAGACATAGATGCGGATAAGAAGAAGTCTATAGAGACGGCCAAGAAGAAGCGCACAGATGAGGAAGCAAGAGCATCAAAGATCATGAAGACTGCCGAGGCAGACAAGACAAAGGCTGGTGCAATATTCAGCGAGTCTAAGAAGGCTGAGGAAGAGGCTGATGCTAATCTTAAGAATACCACTGAGATGGAGAGTCAGTCACAGAAGACTCTTGATGAGCTCCAGAAGAAGCTTGAGGAGTCAGAGAAGGCTGTTAAGAATGCAAAGAACAGCAGAAATGATGCAAACACAAAGCTTGCAATACAGAAGGAAGAACTGAAGAAGGCAGAGAAGGTTGAGGAGGAGGCTGCAAAGGCTCTTGAGGCAGCAAAGAAAGCCAAGGAAGAGGTTCAGAAGAAGATTTCAGACAGCGAAGAGTTCATAAAGAAGGTTGCTGATCAGATTACAACTGCTGAGAACGACAACAAGAAGATCAGTGAGGATGTTGCCGCTGCAAAGAAGGAGAATGACTCATTCAAGGCTGCGAAGGCAGAGGCTCAGGAAGCTCTCGACTCAGCTAAGAAGTCTCTTGTTGAGGCTGAGGATCTTCTGGCAAAGGCAGAGGCTGCTGCCGAGGAAGCGGAGCAGGTAGTCGAAGAGGCTAAGATCGCAGAAGAGGTTGAGATCCAGAATGCGGAAGCTGCTGCCAAGGAAAAGACAGATAAGCTTACGGCAGAAGGAAAAGATAGAGAGACCAAGCATGAGGTGTTCCTTGCTGCTGAGGAAGAGAAGTATGCTACGGCAGAGGCAAGTGAGCTCGAGAAGGTTCAGACTGCAGCTATGAAGGCTGAGAAGGAAGCCTCAGATATGAAGACAAAGGCTGAAGCTGATGCTAAGAAGCTTCTCGATGATGCAAAGAAGAAAGAAGAAGAGTTAAAGAACAAGATCGCTGAGCTCAAGACAAAACAGGCTGAGCGCGTTGTTGCAAGAAAAGAGGCTGCTGATCAGGCCAAGGCCGAGGCTGAGGAGAAGAAGAAGAAAGATCTCTCAGCAATAGACAAGGCCGAGGCTGATGTCAAGAAACAGCTCGAGGATATAAGAAGCAAGGCTACTGCTGCTGCAAAGGTACTTGAAAAGGCTATAAAGCGTGAGGAAGAGTACAAGAAGCAGGAAGAGCTTCTGAAGGAAGGCAAGGTTGAGGAAGCTGCACAGGTTATCACACAGGATGAAGAAGCAACTATGGCTGCTTCAGTAAGTGAGGCTGTTGCTGCGAGACGTAAATCACTGCCTAAGGAGGCAAAGTACCTCTACAAGTATCTCGGAGTCGAGCCTGCTGGTGCACAGATCGTTAACGTTCTCCAGACTCTCAAGGTAGATCCTAAGAGATCTAAGAATGTTGTTATTCTTGGACAGCACGGATTTGGACTTACCATGGTCGGTGAGGATTTTGCAAAGTTCTATTATGATATGGGAATCTGCAAGTCTGAGGCAAAGGCAAAGGTTAAGGCAAAGGTTATAAACAGCGGTAAGCTTGCAGGAGCAGTTGGCAAGCTCAAGGGCGGATGTCTTATCATTGAGAGTGCAGGACTTATAACACCTGAGAGATTCAAAGAGATGGTTGATATGTGTTCACCTGAGAAGAATGATGTTAAGATCATCCTCACAGGAGAGAAGACAGCTCTCAGCAATATGCTTGCAGCAAATATGACTCAGGCAAGATCGTTCAACAACAGAGTATACTTTGACCAGATCAATGAGAGTGGAATGATCAATGTGGCAGAGTGCTACGCTGATGAGAAGGGCTTCAAGCTTGAGAGCGGAGCAGATACAGCTATAAAGAATGCTTTGATGGCGATGGAGTCAGGAAATATCGACAGACTTCTCGGTGCTATGGATGATGCCATGAAGGCTGCTGAGACCAGAGATCCTATCGACAAGAAGATTCTTAAAAAAGAGATAAAATAAGTTTTGTGACGGATATACCGTTGTAGAATTTTGTTGAAAAAAACAATACCAGTGCTTATAATATCTGTGTTATAGCACTGGTATTATTTTGTTGTGATAAAGGAGAATTTATATGCTTTCAACTGATATTGGAGTAGATTTAGGAACGTCAAATGTATTGATCAGCGTAAGAGGTAAGGGAATTGTTGTAAACCAGCCGTCTGTTGTCGCATATGAAGTATCTACAAAAAAAGTAATAGCAATAGGAACAAAAGCCAAGAAAATGATAGGAAAGACTCCGGAGAATATAGAGGTCGTCAGACCTCTCAATAAGGGAGTTATATCTGATTATACAATAGCGGAGATAATGCTCAAGGCATTTATCAGAAGCGCAATGGAGAAACGTTCGGGAGTTGGAAGACCAAGGATATGCGTGTGTGTTCCAAGCGGTGTTACCGAGGTGCAGAGAAGAGCTGTTGAGGAAGCAGTGTACAAGACTGGTGCCAAGACTGTGTATGTCATGGAGGAACCTTTGGCTGCTGCTGTAGGAGCAAATGTAGATATCTATGAGGCAAAGGGTAATATGGTGGTCGACATAGGCGGTGGAACCACGGATATTGCGGTCGTATCCCTTGGTGGTGCAGTGGAGAGCAGCTCCATAAAATACGCCGGAGATGACTATAATAATGCACTCATCAAGTATGCCAGAAGAAAATACAACCTGCTTATAGGTTATCAGACAGCGGAGAATGCGAAGATTGCTGTTGGCTCAGTCGTAAAGCGTGATGAAGATATTGAGTATGTGATCAAGGGCCGTGATCTTATCAAGGGACTTCCAAAGGCTGTAACAATAACTGCGAATGAAACAGTGGATGCATTTGAGGAGACTACAGAGCATATTCTTGGAGCAATACACAATGTTCTTGAGACTGCACCGCCGGAGCTGGTGGCTGACATTGCGGTATCGGGCATTGTGCTTACCGGAGGAGGAAGTCTTATATACGGAATGGACAGAATAATCAAAGAGCGCACAGGGATAGAGGCATATGTATCGGAAAAAGCACTTGAGGCAGTGGCTCTCGGCGCTGGAATGTCTGTCAACCTCAGCGATAAGAAAGAAGATTAAATGTATGGAAAGAGATTATTTGCCGATCTGCATGGAGGACATGAAGAAGAGAGGGTGGACACAGGCGGACTTTGTGTTTGTCATAGGTGATGCCTATGTTGACCATCCCTCATTTGGCCCTGCAATCATAAGCAGATTGCTTGAGAGATATGGATATAAGGTGTGTATGATTGCCCAGCCTGATTGGAAGAATGACAAGAGCATTGATGTTTTTGGCAGACCAAGACTGGGCTTTTTGGTGTGCGGAGGCAATATGGATTCCATGGTGAACCATTATTCTGTGTCCAAGAAGAGAAGACAGAAGGATGCGTACTCTCCAGGTGGACAGATGGGACTTCGGCCTGATTATGCCACCACGGTATACTGTAATCTGATAAGGAGAACGTACAAGGATGTTCCGATCATAATCGGAGGTATAGAGGCCAGCCTCAGACGTATGGCACACTATGATTATTGGTCTGATAAATTGAAACATTCCATTCTGGTGGATTCATCCGCCGATATACTTTCGTATGGCATGGGCGAGCACAGCATGATAGAGATAGCGGAGGCGCTCGACAGCGGAATAGATGTGAAAGATATCACATTTGTCAGGGGTACATGCTACAGGACAAAGGATATATCCGGTGTGCCCGAGGATTCCATTATACTGCCGGATTATGACAGTCTTTCAAAGGATAGACTGGAATATGCAAGAAGCTTTTATACACAGTATATAAATACAGATCCATACTCGGCTAAAACGCTGGTTGAGGGATACGGAAACAGAGGATATGTTGTTCAGAATCCTCCGGCTTATCCGCTCACTCAGATGGAGATGGACGATGTGTATGATCTGCCATATATGAATAACTACCATCCGATATATGAGGAGGCGGGCGGTATCCCGGCTATATCAGAGATAAAATTCAGCCTGACGAGCAACCGGGGCTGCTTCGGAGGATGCAGCTTCTGCGCACTGACATTTCACCAGGGCAGGATCATACAGACAAGAAGCCACGAGTCACTGATAAAGGAAGCGGAGCGCATGACGCATGATCCTGATTTCAAAGGCTATATACATGATGTCGGAGGGCCGACTGCGAATTTCAGGCATAAATCATGTGCAAAGCAGGATAAATATGGTGTATGCACCAACAAGCAGTGTCTGTTCCCGGAACCGTGCAGGAATCTGAAGGTTGACCACAAGGATTATGTTGAGCTTCTGCGGAAGCTGGAAGCGGTTCCGGGTGTGAAAAAAGTATTTATCAGATCGGGAATACGATTCGATTATGTGATGGCGGACAGCAATGATGAATTCCTGAAAGAGCTTTGCGAGAAGCACATAAGCGGACAGCTCAGAGTTGCGCCGGAGCATGTATCGGATAATGTTCTCAGGATGATGGGCAAGCCACAGAACAGTGTATATGAGAAATTCATTGATAGATACAAAAGGGTAAATGCAAAGACTGGAAAGCAGCAGTATGTTGTTCCGTACCTGATGTCATCACATCCCGGATCTACGCTGAAGGAGGCGGTGGAGCTTGCCGAATATGTAAGGGATATAGGCTATATGCCTGAACAGGTGCAAGATTTCTATCCTACGCCGTCCACGATATCCACATGTATGTACTATACCGGAGTCGATCCTAGAACCATGAAACCGGTATATGTACCTCATAATCCACATGAAAAGGCAATGCAGAAGGCTCTTATGATGTATAGAAAACCGGAGAATTATGATCTGGTCAAAGAGGCGCTCATAAAGGCCGGCAGACAGGATCTTATCGGTTTTGATAAAAAATGTCTGATAGCGCCGAGAAAGATGGACAGGAAAGGTGAACACCAGGGACAACGTTCGTATGGCAAAAATGATAAAAGTAAGAACAATTCAATCAATAATGGTAAAAACAGCAAAAATAATAAAGTTGTTCCACAGAAAAACACAAAATCATCCGGGCAGAAGAATGCTAAAAATGGCAAAAACAGGAATAAAAGGAAATAGCTCCTTCGCGGAGTCGTTCATTTTTGGTTGCGTGGCACATGCTTTTGTGCTAGAATTATGGCAGATTGTGTGAACCTTTAAGGTTTTTTTATATGTAGTCTTATGTCACACTAATATTTTTTTAAATGGAGGATTTGAAAATGGCAAAGAAGATTGTTTTAGCAGGAGCATGTCGTACAGCTATCGGAACAATGGGTGGATCACTCAGCACAACACCAGCTACAGAGCTTGGTTCAATCGTTATCAAGGAGGCTCTCAATAGAGCAGGAGTTCCTGCAGATCAGGTAGACCACGTATACATGGGATGTGTTATCCAGGCTGGTCAGGGACAGAACGTAGCACGTCAGGCTTCAATAAAGGCTGGACTTCCAATCGAGACAACTGCTGTTACAGTTAACGTTGTCTGTGGTTCAGGTCTTAACTGTGTCAACATGGCTGCACAGATGATCGAGGCAGGAGATGCTGATATCGTAGTTGCAGGTGGTATGGAGAATATGTCTATGGCTCCTTACGCTATGATGAAGGGTCGTTTCGGTTACAGAATGAACAATGGTGTACTCGTAGATACAATGGTAAACGATGCTCTCTGGGATGCATTCAATGATTATCACATGATCAAGACAGCTGACAATATCTGTGAGCAGTGGGGTCTTACACGTGAGGAGATTGATGAGTTTGCAGCAAAGAGCCAGCAGAAGGCTGTTGCAGCTCAGGAGTCAGGTGCATTTGATGCTGAGATCGTTCCAGTTATGGTAAAGAAGAAGAAAGAGATGGTTGAGTTCAAGAAGGATGAGGGACCAAGACCTGGTACAACAGTTGAGACACTTTCAAGACTCAGAACAATCAATCCTAACGGATTTGTTACAGCTGGTAACGCTTCAGGTATCAATGATGGTGCTGCAGCTATCGTTGTTATGAGCGAGGAGAAGGCTAAGGAGCTTGGCGTTAAGCCTATGGCTACATGGGTAGCTGGAGCACTTGGCGGAGTTGATCCTTCAATCATGGGTATCGGACCTGTAGCTTCAACCAAGAAGGTTATGGCTAAGACTGGTCTCAAGATTGAGGACTTCGATGTTATCGAGGCAAACGAGGCATTTGCTGCACAGTCAGTAGCAGTTGCTAAGGAACTTGGATTTGATGTTGACAAGCAGGTTAACCCTAACGGTGGTGCTATCGCTCTTGGACATCCAGTTGGAGCTTCAGGATGTCGTATCCTTGTTACACTTCTTCATGAGATGCAGGCAAAGGGTGCTAAGACAGGTCTTGCTACTCTCTGTATCGGTGGTGGAATGGGCTGCTCAACAGTCGTTAAGATCGAGGACTAATTTTAGATAATAAAGGAGATACATCATGGAGTTTGTTACATACGAACAGGATGGATATGTAGGAATTATCACAATCAACCGTCCAAAGGCTCTGAACGCACTCAACAGTGCAGTTCTTGAAGAGCTTGATGCAACATTCAAGGCAGTTGATCTTGATACAACAAGATGTCTTATTCTTACAGGTGCCGGTGAGAAGTCATTTGTTGCCGGAGCTGATATAGGTGAGATGTCAACACTCACAAAGGCAGAGGGAGAGGCCTTCGGTAAGAAGGGTAACGATGTGTTCAGAGCCATTGAGACATTCCCTATCCCAGTCATCGCAGCAGTGAATGGATTCGCTCTTGGCGGCGGATGCGAGATTTCAATGAGCTGTGATATCAGAATCTGCTCAGAGAATGCAATATTCGGTCAGCCAGAGGCTGGTCTTGGAATCACACCTGGTTTTGGCGGAACACAGAGACTTGCACGTCTTGTAGGTGCAGGCATGGCTAAGCAGCTTATCTACACAGCAAGAAACATCAAGGCAGATGAGGCTTACAGAATCGGTCTTGTGAACGCTGTTTATCCACTTGAGGAGCTCCTTCCAGCAGCTAAGAAGATGGCAGCCGGAATCGCAGCAAACGCTCCTATTGCAGTGAGAAACTGCAAGAAGGCTATCAACGATGGCTTACAGGTAGATATGGATCAGGCAATTGTTATTGAAGAGAAGCTTTTTGGTGACTGTTTCGAGACAGAGGATCAAAAGGCAGGAATGGGCAATTTCCTTGAGAAAGACAAGGAGAAGAAACTTAAGGTTGTTCCTTTCCAGAATAAGTAATAATTAACAGTTCTGATATTAACATTTAGGGTGGGGAATCTGATAAAGGTAAACCATCCTAAATGTGTGATATAAGTATTATGGTAGCATGTTAAACGAAACGTACATGAATTTCTCATGTTTACCAGAAAAAAAGATTTAGGAGGACATAAAAATGAAGGTTGGCGTAATTGGTGCAGGAACCATGGGTCAGGGCATTGCTAAGGCATTTGCTCAGGTTGACGGATACGAGGTTGCACTCTGCGATATCAAGCAGGAGTGGGCTGAAGGCGGTAAGGACAAGATCGCTAAGGGTTATGCAAGACTCGTAGAAAAAGGAAAGATGACACAGGAGAAGGTTGATGGTATTCTTGCCAGCATCACTCCAGGTCTTAAGGAGGACTTATGTGCAGACTGTGACCTTATCGTTGAGGCTGCTTTCGAGAACATGGAAGTAAAGAAGACAACATTTGCTGAGCTTGACAAGATCTGCAAGCCAGAGTGTGTATTCGCTTCAAACACATCATCACTTTCTATCACAGAGATTGGAAATGGTCTTACACGTCCTATGATCGGTATGCATTTCTTCAATCCAGCTGACAGAATGAAGCTCATCGAGGTTATTGCAGGTGTTAATACACCAGCTGAGATTGTAGAGAAGATCGTTAAGATCTCAGAGGAGATCGGTAAGACTCCAGTACAGGTTAACGAGGCTGCTGGATTCGTAGTAAACAGAATCCTCATCCCAATGATCAACGAAGCTGCATTCATCAAGATGGAAGGTGTATCAGACATAGCTGGTATTGACGCTGCTATGAAGCTTGGTGCTAACCATCCAATGGGACCACTTGAGTTAGGTGATTTCGTAGGCCTTGATATCTGTCTTGCAATCATGGACGTTCTGTACAATGAGACAGGTGACAGCAAGTATCGTGCATGTCCATTACTTCGTAAGATGGTACGTGGCGGCAACCTTGGTGTTAAGAGCGGCAGAGGATTCTATGTATACAATGCTGATCGTACAAAGACACCAGTTGATGCTCAGTAATAGTGCTAAGTAATATAATATATTCATGGAGGAATAATTAGAATGGATTTCGCTTTAGACAAGAAGTATGAAATGGCGCAGAATTTATTCAGAGAGTTCGCGCAGAATGAAGTAAAGCCTCTTGCTCAGGAAATTGACGAACAGCACAGATTTCCTAGAGAGACTGTAGAGAAGATGGCAAAGTATGGTTTCTTAGGAATCCCTGTTTCTAAGGAGTTAGGCGGACAGGGCTGTGATATTCTCACATATGCTATGTGCGTTGAGGAACTTTCAAAGGTTTGTGGTACTACAGGTGTTATCGTATCAGCACACACATCACTCTGTGTTGATCCTATCGTAACATTTGGTACACCAGCTCAGAAGGAGAAGTATGTTCCTGATCTTGCTTCAGGCAGAAAGCTTGGTGCTTTCGGTCTTACTGAGCCAGGTGCTGGTACAGATGCTCAGGGACAGCAGACAAAGGCTGTACTTGACGGAGACGAGTGGGTACTTAACGGATCAAAGTGCTTCATCACAAACGGTAAAGAGGCTGACGTATATATCGTTATCGCAGTTACTGGTATCGTTGAGAAGCGTGGCAGAAAGATGAAGGAGATCTCAGCATTCATCGTAGAGAAGGGTACACCTGGATTTACATTCGGTACAAAGGAGAACAAGATGGGTATCTGTGGTTCTTCAACATACGAGCTTATCTTCACAGACTGCCGTATTCCAAAGGACGCTCTTCTTGGACAGAAGGGTAAGGGATTCAATATCGCTATGCACACACTTGACGGTGGACGTATCGGTATCGCTGCTCAGGCTCTTGGTATTGCAGAGGGCGCTCTCGAGACAACAGTAAACTATGTTAAAGAGAGAAAGCAGTTCGGCAGATCAATCGCTCAGTTCCAGAATACACAGTTTGTTCTTGCAGACCTTGCAACAAAGATCGAGGCAGCTAAGCTTCTCGTATACAAGGCAGCAAGAAAGAAGGATGAGTACCAGAGCGGTGCTAAGGTTTCTTACTCAGTAGAGGCAGCTATGGCTAAGCTTTACGCAGCCGAGGTTGCTATGGAAGTTACTACAAAGTGTGTTCAGTTACACGGTGGTTACGGTTACATCAAGGAGTACGATGTTGAGCGTATGATGCGTGATGCTAAGATTACAGAGATCTACGAGGGAACTTCAGAGGTTCAGCGTATGGTTATTTCTGCAAACTTATTAAAGTAATATAGGAGGTACTTAACGTGAAGGTTATAGTTTGTATAAAGCAGGTACCTGATACAAAGGGTGGAGTACAGTTCAACCCAGACGGTACATTAAACAGAGCAGCAATGCTTACAATCATGAACCCTGATGATAAGGCAGGACTTGAGGCTGCACTTAGATTAAAGGATCAGTATGGTGCAGAGGTAACAGTTCTTACAATGGGTCTTCCAAAGGCTGCTGACGTTCTTCAGGAAGCAATCGCTATGGGAGCTGACAAGGGTGTTCTTGTAACAGACCGTGTTCTTGGTGGAGCTGATACATGGGCTACATCAACAACAATCGCTGGAGCTCTCAGAAAGCTTGATTATGATCTGATCATAACAGGTCGTCAGGCTATCGATGGAGATACAGCTCAGGTTGGACCACAGATCGCTGAGCATCTTGGAATTCCTGTAATTTCATATGCACAGGAGATCAAGGTTGACGGAGACGCAGTTATCGTTAAGCGTCAGTATGATGACGGATATCATATGTTAAAGGCTAAGATGCCTTGCCTTGTAACAGCACTTTCTGAGTTAAATGAGCCAAGATACATGACTCCAGGTGGAATCTTCGATGCAGTTAATGCAGAGATCACAACACTTGGCAGAGCAGACCTCGTTGATGTTGATGATTCTAACATCGGTCTTAAGGGCTCACCTACAAAGATCGCTAAGGCTTCAGATAAGGTAAGAAAGGGTGCAGGCGAGAAGGTTGTTCCTGATTCTCCAGATGAGGCAGTTAGCTATATTGTTGGCAAGTTAAAGGATAAGCATGTAATCTAATATAGTAAAGGAAAAGTGGTGAATAAAATGGGCGCAATGAACGCAGAAGAAATGAAGAACTACAAAGGCGTATTTGTCTTTGCACAGCAGGTAGATAATAAGTTAAGTGGTATTTCTTTCGAGCTTATCGGCGAAGGAAAGAGACTGGCAGAGAAGCTTGATGAGCAGGTAACTGCAGTCCTTATCGGTTCAGACGTTAAGGGTCTTGTAGATGAGCTTGCAGAGTACGGCGCAGATAGAGTTATCGTTGTTGACGATCCAGAGCTCAAGGAGTACAGAACTGAGCCATATGCACACGCACTTGCATCAGTTATCAATGAGTACAAGCCAGAGATCGTTTTAGTTGGTGCTACAGCAATCGGTAGAGATCTTGGTCCAACAGTTTCAGCAAGAGTTGCTACAGGTCTTACAGCAGACTGTACATTACTTGAGATCGGTGATTTCCCTCTTGTTGCACTTCCAAATCAGGAGCAGAAGCACAATCAGCTTCTTATGACACGTCCTGCATTCGGTGGTAACACAATCGCTACAATCGCATGTCCTGACAACCGCCCACAGATGGCTACAGTTCGTCCAGGTGTTATGCAGAAGCTTGACAAGGTAGCTGGTAAGAAGGCAGAGGTTATCGAGTACAATCCAGGATTCGTACCTAACAACAAGTATGTTGAGATTCTTGAGATCTCAAAGGCTATCTCAGATATCAAGGATATCATGGATGCTAAAATCCTTGTTTCAGGTGGTCGTGGAGTTGGTTCAGCAGAGAACTTCAAGCTCCTTGATGATCTTGCAGAGGTACTTGGTGGACAGGTATCATGCTCACGTGCAGTTGTAGATTCAGGCTGGAAGCCAAAGGAGCTTCAGGTTGGTCAGACTGGTAAGACAGTTCGTCCACAGGTATACTTCGCAATCGGTATTTCAGGTGCTATCCAGCACGTAGCTGGTATGGAAGAGTCAGACATCATCGTTGCTATCAACAAAGATGAGTCTGCTCCGATCTTCGATGTAGCTGACTACGGTATCGTAGGCGACCTGAACAAGGTAGTTCCCGCTCTGACCGAGCAGCTGAAGGCTGCAAAGGCTGAGAAGGCAGCAAACTAATTCGTAACAACGGATTAAAAGCATATAAGAACTCCGTCTGATTCCCCGGTCCGTCCGGGAGTCGGGCGGAGTTCTTTTCTGCAAAAAACTGATGCAACTTGTGCAAGTTTCTTTCCTTGTATGCTTGCGCTGAGGGAAGCAAAATAGTAAAATAAAATGATACCAAGGGTAACAAGGTGAAAAATAAATTTTTCACCTGCAAATTTGTGCCTTCGGCTCAAAGTTTGCAGGTTGTTGAAAGGCGTGAGTAGTTTTATGGCAAAACAAAAAGAAGTAAAGACCAACGCAATGCGGATCCTGGAATCTTTGAAGATTCCTTATACCCATCACACCTACGAGTGTGAGGAATTCGTGGACGGTCTTCAGATAGCTGATAAATTATCCCTGCCCTATGAACAGGTCTATAAGACGTTGGTCACCGTGAGCAACAGCAAGAATTATTTTGTATTCGTTATCCCTATTGCGGCGGAGCTGGATCTGAAAAAGGCAGCGAAATCGGTAGGGGAAAAGAGCGTGGAAATGATCCACGTAAAGGACATTAACGCCATTACCGGTTATATCCGCGGCGGCTGCAGCCCTGTGGGCATGAAAAAGCAGTTCGTGACCGTCTACGATGAGAGCTGCCTTGCGCAGCAAACGATGCTCGTCTCGGGTGGGCGCATCGGCACGCAGATCGAATGCGCCCCGGCGGACCTCATCAAGGTCACGCGCGGCAGGACGGCGGCCATCACACAGGAGCACGAGGCATGATGCGGCTGGATAAATACCTGTCCGAGCGGCTGGG
>ENA-OPCU01000174-OPCU01000174.1-human-gut-metagenome-genome-assembly--contig:-NODE-174-length-26931-cov-3.207695_pt1 | contig 26931 bp, 23 predicted proteins | sample MGYA00241255_ERZ501490 | MGnify/ENA primary metagenome ERZ501490 (study PRJEB25962, sample SAMEA2042627) | human gut metagenome | biome: human gut; feature: human-associated habitat; material: faeces... | reverse complement strand
TACATGTTCTGTATCAGCGATGTTACTTTTCATTCCACGAGCTTCTAAAATACACATTTTTAATATCTTTGCCGCATCATTAGATAACGGTACCTCTGCATCAGGCAATAACATATCATCAGCTTCTGCCTTCAACTGAGCTTCAATCTGCTGCTTTACTGCAGCTAAATTGGTGTTGAGTTTTGACAATATCTCGATAGCTTTTCCTTCACCGTCACGAAGCATTCCCAATAGCAGATGTTCAGGACCTATATACCTGCTTCTCAAACGGTTCGCTTCTTCTTTACTAAAGACGATAATGTCGGAAACTCTTTGTGAGAATTGATTATTCATACTTTTTCCTTTTCTTCTAAGGGGTTATTTACTGGCAAATATACGCATTTAATCAAGTTTGTATTGCATATTTGCTTTATTTCTTATCTCTACAAATGGCGTGCCATAAAATGCCATGTTTTTAGTTATATATATAAGGTATAACAAATATTGTCCCCTGTTTTTCGTGAATATGTTTTTTTATGATGGCATTTATTCTTTTTCTCTTTTCTTTTTCTAATATTAATGGTTGGAAGTCAATTCGTTCACTGGAATTTTTAATTTTAATAACTAAATTGCGATATTTCAAAATTAAATTTCGTTTATTGTAGTATCAAATTGTTTGAAGCGCATTTTTATGGTATGATAATAAATACAAGCTAAATACAATAGTAAATACAATGTGAATAATAAAAAATATAAGTCAGAGGTAAAAGTATGGCCGTTAGTTATAAGAAGTTATGGAAATTATTGATTGATAAGGACATGATGAAGAAAGATCTGCGTGCGATGACAGGTGTTAGTACTACAACAATGTCCAGATTATCAAAGGACGAAAATGTAAGTACAGAAATTTTGTCAAAAATTTGTTCCGCTTTAAATTGTGATGTTGGAGACATCATGGAATTTGTTCCTGATAAAAAAGAGGAACAGTAGGGGGTACGGTAGCATGGATCATTCTTATCCTTATATTGCGTCTTTGACCAGAGAGCCGTTCCTTTTCTATGAGATGCGTTCTACTGCAAAACTGATGACAGAAGGAATTTCTGATGATGCGATTGTAAAAGAAATCGTAGAGCAGAATCTTTTCCAGTACCCAACGGAAAAATCTATTACACGCATGGCGAAAGCCTGTATCAAACGGCTTCATGCACTGGAAGATGATTCTCTGGTTTCTGCGATTGCGTCACAGCCGACGGATGTAGCAAAACAGATTTGTCTGTATGCGTTGATGAAGCAGAGCCGACTGGTCTGGGAATTTATGCTGACAGTCATTGGCGAAAAGTACCGTTTAAGGGACACATCTTTTGGTAAGATAGATTTGAATACATTTTTTATGCGTTTGCAGGAACAGAATGATACGGTAGCTTCCTGGAGCGATACCACAATAACAAAGTTAAAACAGATCATTGCCAGAGTGCTTGTCGAAACAGAATATCTCGACAACATTAAGGCAGATCATTTGAATCCAGTATGGCTGCATCCTGTTTTGGAAAATGCCATCAGAAGCAATGGCGATACGGCAATACTACCGGCGTTTAATTGCTTTTCATAGGAGGTAGTGTAGTCGAATGAGTGATATAAAAGAACGCCTGGACAAAGTTCGGGCATTGATTCAGGAACCGGAGTTTCTGGAAGGCAAGGGACTCAGTAATGAGGTGAATATCAGAATTTTCTGTTATGAACCGGAAAATGAAATGGTTGTCCGCCATTTTGTGAACCAGCTGGAAACAGATCAGTCCTTAGATTGTCATTTGATCGTTTGTAATTTATATAAAACATTTCTTTCCATTTGCGATGATATGGACATCACAGAAGCAATTCCTGATATGGAAGAGGCTGACGGAAGTGCTTATCTTCTGGAGCAGCTTAACTCAGCAATCGGCAATGGAGAGTTCATTGATAAAATTCAGTATGAGCCCCATGAACTGGGGGATGTACTGATGTTGACGGGGGTAGGTGAAGTATTTCCATTTATGAGAATCCATACTTTATTGGAAGCTTTACAACCGTATTTTTCAGATGTTCCGATTTTAGTTATGTACCCAGGTGAGTTTGATGGTCGTCATGTAAAACTGTTCAACAGGCTTACCCCTAACGATTATTACCGGGCATTTAATGTGATTGATTAAGGGGGAATAAATCATGATAATTCGAGATATGTTTGCGGATGATATCAACCGCAAAATTAATGGTGTAATTAAAGTAGATCAGGCTGCTGACGATGTGATCGAGCAGGAGTTAAATGAATATGTCATTACCAGAGAATTGAAGAAACATTTCATTACTTTCTTCAACTATTATGGAGATGCCTTTGACCAGCCTACTGCTGATATGGGTGTTTGGATTTCTGGTTTCTTTGGAAGTGGTAAATCTCACTTCCTGAAAATGCTTTCCTACCTTCTGGAAAATAAAGAGGTAAAAGGTATCCGCAGTGTAGAACGTTTTCGTAAAAAGTTTGAGGATGATCCGGCAACCTTTATGCTGATCGACCGTGCCACAAAGGGACCGACGGAGACAATTCTGTTTAATATTGATATTGAGGGATTCAGCAATAAAGACAAGACAGCTGTTCTTCGCGTCTTTGCCAAAATGTTCTATAACCATCTGGGATTTTACGGAGAAAATCTGAAAGTTGCCATGATGGAGCGTTATATTGACCAGCAGGGTAAGACAGAGGAGTTCCGCAGAGTTTTTGAAGAAAAGAAAGGCAAGCCTTGGCTTGAAATGCGCCGTGCCTTTGCTTTCAATGGAAAGTTCATCATCCCGACACTGATGGAAGTTCTGGATATGAGTGAGGACGATGCCAAGACGTGGTTCAATGATAAAACTGCAACAGAAATTTCTATTGCACAGCTTGTTGAAGATATGAAAGCCTATGTAGATACCAAGCCTGCCAACTTCCGTCTGCTGTTTATGATTGACGAGGTTGGTCAGTATGTTGGTACGGATACCGATATGCTTTTGAACCTCCAGTCTCTGACCGAGAAAATCGGAAGTGAGTGCGAAGGTAAGATCTGGGTGATCTGTACCGGACAGGAAGCCATTGATGAAATCATCAAAGTTCGTGCCGATGAGTTCTCCCGTATCCAGGCTCGTTTCAAGACAAGACTGAGTTTATCTTCTTCCTCCGTGGATGAGGTCATCCAGAAGCGTATTCTGAAAAAGAAACCGGAAGCAACAACGGATTTGGAAACTGTTTATGAGCAAAATGATTCTGTCCTTCGTAACCTATTCAGCTTCAGTGGCTCTATTCTGGACATTAAAGGCTACTCCGGTCCGAGAGAATTTACAGAGAACTTCCCATTCGTGCCGTATCAGTTTATTATCATGCAGAAAGTATTTGCTGAAATCCGGAAACACGGAAATTCTGGTAAGCACCTGTCCGGTGGTGAGCGTTCCATGCTCTCCGGGTTCCAGGAAGCTGCACAGAAAATTCAGGAGAAGGACGAATATGCACTTGTTCCGTTCTTCCGTTTTTATGATACCGTACATACTTTCCTAGACGGTTCTATCCGCCGGGTAATCGAGCGTTGCCAGAAAGCCGCCGACAACGGTGATGGCATTGAACAGCAGGATGTAGATGTACTAAAACTTCTGTACTTGATTCGATATATTGATGACATTCCTTCTAATCTGGACAATATTGTTATCCTTATGGCAGACGATATTCGTGTAGATAAGATTGTTATGCGTGAAGCTGTACGCGGATGCCTTGATCGTCTGATGAGCCAGAACTATATCGGCAGAACCGGAGACACTTATAACTTCCTGACTGATGAAGAACAGGACATTCAGCGTGAAATCCGGGATACCAACGTGGATACCGCTTCTATTGTGGAGCGTATCGCTCAGATGATTTACGGTGACATTTTTACAACTAAGAAGTTTCGCTATGAAAAATATGACTTTGCTTTCGATCAGATGGTGGATGGCATTACGGTTGGCGTAGCAACAGGTGGTATGCGTCTGCGCTTTCTGACCGTTGCTGCCGATGCCATTGAAAAAACAGATTACCGTCTGATGACAGAATCCAAAGGAAATGAAGCAATCGTTGTTCTGGCTGATACGCCTTACTATGAATCTCTGGAATCTGCCATGAAAATTCGCAAGTATGTAAAGCAGAGAAATGTAAGTCAGCTTCCGAAAAGTGTGCAGAAAATCATCAGCGATCAGCAGGATGAAGCCACAAAATATGAAGAGAGTGCTATGGTCGAATTACAAAATGCCATTGAAGGAGCGCAGTTCTATGTAGATGGGGAACATCTGGAAATCAAAGCCGGAAATGCCAAGAGTAAGATTGATCAGTCTTTGGAATATCTGGTTTCTCATGTCTATAGCAAGCTCGACCTGATTAGGGAAAATGCTGGTAGTGATGCAGATATTATTGCGATTCTGACGGGTGCGGTAACAGCACTTCCGGGCATGGAACCGAACTGTGATGCTGCTTCTGCTATAGAAGAATATCTGGAAATGCAAGATGCAAAAAAACTGCCGACTTCTATGGCAGATGTGCAGAGTAAATACAGTGCGATTCCGTATGGCTGGAAAGAAATCGACATTGCTGCGGTTGTGGCACAGCTGATTTATTCCCAGAAAGTGACCATCAAGTTTGCTGGCAATACCATTCAGCCGGATGACCCGAAGTTGCCGGATATGCTCCGTAAAAAGAGTGAAATCGGTAAGACGTCTATCAGCAAACGTAAAAATATTTCTGCTACGATGCTACGTGATGTTAAAGAAATGCTACGGGAGTATTTTGATGTCATGGATGTACCGGATGATGAAGATGGCCTGATTCGCTTTGTGACTGAGAGATTCAGCGAACAGCGTGATTACTATGCTTCTCTGGATGCACGTTATGAGGGGCATAAATATCCAGATCGTGTTTTGGTACAGGAAGCTATTCAATTGATGGACGATGTCCTTTCTCAGAAGAAAGACAATATTGCATTGATTGAGCGTGTGCTGAAAAAAGAGGATGCTCTCTTTGATAATAAAGAAGCCATGAGCAACGGCATTGAAAACTTCTTCAAAACTCAGGTAACAGTATTCGACCAGGCAGTGCAGTTTGAGAAATCTCTGCACGATGACCTTGACCGAATTGCGGAAAATGAGGAAGCACATAAGGCGCTGAATACCATTCGCCTGATTACCATGGTTGAAACCGGAGGTAAGTTCAACTATAACCGGATTCGTGAACTGAATCCGTTGATGGATACGGTGCGTACCGCCCATGATAAGATGTTGGAAGAAAAACGTACCGAGGTTCTGGAAACGGTTCGTCAGTGTATGGAAGCAACCCACACTGCCGCAAACGGCGATTCCAAGGCATCCCATCTGATTGAAAAGTCGGACAGATATTTCAGCCAGTGCAAGGAGAAAATCGCAGAATTAAAGAGCCTTGCTCTTTTGGATGCCATGTTCTTGCCGATGTGCCAGTACAAGGATGATACGGTCAGCAATATTGAGTCTATTCTGGCTCCGCCTGCACCGAAGCCGCCAGTACAGCCGACGCAGCCGGGAAAAGAAGCAGCTTCGACAAAGAAAAAGGTTGTCCGTGCCTATAACCGTCAGGTTGTATTCCAGGCAAAGACCTTACAGACGGATGCCGATATTGATGATTATGTAGAGAAGATTCGTTCTCAGTTGAAACAGTTGCTGAAGAATTGCGATGAGATTAAATTGAATTAAGAAAGGGAAAACATGATTATGATAGATGAGATTCTTATAGCTGTAAACGCAGCAATGGATTTAGCAAAAAAGCATCAGGATAAAGAAACAGCAGAAAAACTTGTTGAAATTTATTCGTCTATATTAGATGTAAAAAAAGAAAATGAGGAACTAAAGAAAAAAATTGAAGCTTTGGAGGCGAAGAATAATAAAGAAGAGGATTTGGAATTATCTGAGGAAGGATTCTATTATAAAGAAGCCGAGATAAAAGCAGGTAAAAAATTAAGATATTGTGCTGCTTGCTACAATAACACGGGAAAACTTTATCCTATTACGTCGGGAAGTTTAGCTAGAGATTTCTTTTGCTCAAATTGCAAAATGAGGTACAATGATTGGCAGATTCCAAAATTATAAAGAGGTATACTTATGGATAAGAATGCGATTAAAAAATTTGCTGTCTGGGCAAGAACAGAGCTGATCGCCCGTGTTTCTCTAAAAGGTGTGGAATACGGTATCACAGAGGACAACATTGAGGATGCCAATGCGGACAGCGTTGGAGGCAAAGTCCTTACTGCTGATGAAAAGAAACAGCGTCAGGCTCTGATTGCCGAGATTAACGATAAAGGCTATAAGCAGGTCATGGAAGAGGTTGCCTATACTTGGTTCAACCGCTTCTCTGCTCTGCGATTCATGGAAGTCAATGGGTATCTTCCTTCCCATGTGCGTGTGTTCACGGATGAGGAAAACAACTTTAAGCCGCAGATTATAACCGAAGCCATTCACCTGGATTTGGATGGATTGGATATGGAAAAGGTTTATGAGCTGAAAGATGCAGAAAAGACAGAAGAACTGTATAAATATCTGCTGATTGTGCAGTGTAACGCTCTGAATAAGATTCTGCCGGGAATGTTTCAGAAGATTGCTGATTATACCGAGCTTCTTCTGCCGGACAATCTACTCCGTGAAGGCAGTGTCATTCAGCAGATGATTGAGCTGATACCGGAGGACGACTGGAAGGATGCTGTCCAGATCATCGGCTGGCTGTATCAGTATTATAACAGTGAGAAAAAAGACGATGTTTTTGCAGCACTGAAAAAGAATGTGAAAATCACGAAAGAAAACATCCCTGCAGCAACCCAGCTTTTCACACCGGACTGGATTGTTCGCTACATGGTAGAGAACAGCCTTGGCCGTCTGTGGCTGGAGGGACACCCGGATGTCAAAGAGCAGCTACTTCCGACTGAGGAAGAACAGTCTGCCTATGCTGCCGGAAACCGTGACCCGGAAGATACCAAATGGCATTACTATCTGGAAGAAGCCGAGCAGGAGCCGGAAGTGCAGGCACAGCTTGCAGAGATTCGCAAGGAATACGCCGCATTGACACCGGATCAGCTGAAAGTCATTGACCCATGTTCCGGTTCCGGTCATATCCTTGCATATATGTTTGATGTGTTGATGAAGATCTATGAATCCTACGGTTATACCACTCGTGAAGCAGTGGCAAGCATTGTAGAGAACAATCTTTACGGTCTGGATATTGATGACCGTGCAGCACAGCTGGCTTATTTTGCGGTAATGATGAAAGCCCGTCAGTATGATCGACGTTTCTTCAGCCGTGGCATTCAGCCCCATGTATATGCTATTGTGGAGAGTAACCATGTAGATAAATTTGCCGTGGATTATTTCTGCAATGGCGATATGAAGCTAACAGCCGCTATGGACACCATCGTCAAAGAACTGCATGATGCAAAGGAATATGGTTCGATTCTGACGGTAACACCGCAGGATTGGGCTGCACTGTATGACCGTTTTGCTGAGATTACAGAAGATATAAATATGTCTCGTGATACGGCATTGAGAGAAGTGCTTCCGTTGGTACAGGTGGCAGAAGCATTGGCACAAAAGTATGATGTGGTAGTGACGAATCCGCCGTATATGGGTGCGTCTGGAATGAGCATGAAACTGTCAGATTATGTCAAAAAGAATTATCCTGATAGTAAAAGTGATTTATTTGCTGTGTGTATAGAGCGTGGTAATCAGATGGTTGTTCATAACGGTATTAACTGTATGGTTACAATGCAAAGTTGGATGTTTTTAACCAGTTTTGAGAAAATGAGAGTTAATATTTTACAAAATAGAAATATAACCAATTTGATGCACATGGATAATATGGTTATGGGAATTGCCTTTGGAACAGCGGTAACTGCTTTTAGAAATTGTAGAATACAAAACCACAAGGGAACATATAACCATGTAAAATATGAAGATATTATAGATAACACTCCTAAAGAATTTCCGATTTCAGGGAATCGTTTTGCACAAGTTAGCACAGATAATTTTGCAAAAATTCCTGGAAGTCCTGTGGCATACTGGGCAAGTGAAAATACTATGAGAGCATTTGATAATAAATATATTTCTGAGTATGCAACATCTAATGGACAAAATATTACAGGTAATAATAATAAGTATTTGCGCCTGTTTTGGGAAGTTAATTATAACAATGTAAATAATGAATACTGGGCTAAATGTGCCAGAGGTGGTGGATATAGAAAATATTATGGAAATGATGACAATGTGATTTTATGGACTTCAGAAGCAAGACAGCATTATAAACAAGATAGCATTGCAAGAATTGTTCCAGAATATCTTCGATTTAAAAGTGGCATTACATGGTCGTATATTACTTCCGGCACGCCTTCTTTTAGAAAATTATGGGAAAATGAATTATTTGAAAAAGCAGGCACAAGCATATTCATTAACAAGGTTGAGTATATAAATGGAATCCTTGGATTATTAAATTCAAATGTTGCGAGGGCATTATTAAAACTCATTAGTCCAACAATAAATTATCAAGTTAGAGACATTTTTTCGATTCCGGTAGCAAGAGATGTTTTAACATCTGATCAGATAGACAATTTGGTTGAGCAAAATATTGATATGGAAAAAATGGACTGGGATTCCTTTGAAACATCCTGGGATTTTCAGCATCATCCTTTGCTTGGTAAAGTTCCGACTATTGCCGAAGCATTTGAACAGTGGCAGACTAAATGTGATGACAGCTTCAATCAGCTGAAAGCCAACGAGGAAGAACTGAACCGTGTCTTCATCGACATTTACGGATTGCAGGAAGAACTGACAGCGGAGGTTGAAGATAAGGATGTTACTGTCCGCAAGGCTGACCTTGGCAGAGATATTCGTTCTTTCATTTCCTATGCGGTTGGCTGTATGTTTGGTCGCTACTCTTTGGATGAAGATGGTCTTGTTTATGCAGGCGGCGAATGGGATGCCAGCAAATATGTTTCTTTCGCTGCGGATAAGGATAACATTATTCCGATTTGTGACGATGAATACTTTGAGGATGATATTGTCGGTCTGTTCGTGAAATTTGTGAAAACTGTTTACGGCGCAGATACATTGGACGAAAATCTGAAATTCATTGCGGATGCCCTTGGTGGCAAGGGTCAGCCGAAAGATGTAATTCGGAATTATTTCTTGAGTGATTTCTATTCTGACCATTGCAAGATTTATCAGAAACGCCCGATTTACTGGCTGTTTGACAGCGGCAAGAAGAACGGCTTTAAGGCTCTGATTTATATGCACCGCTATCAGCCGGACACCATTGCCCGTATCCGTACCGACTATGTGCATGAGCAGCAGGCTCGTTATCGCACTGCTATTGCTGATCTGGAACAGCGGATTGCCAATGCTTCCACTGGCGAACGTGTGAAGCTGAACAGAAAGCTGACCACCTTGCAGGCACAGGATACTGAAATCAGAACCTACGAAGAAAAAATTCATCACCTTGCTGACCAGATGATTTCGATTGATCTGGACGATGGGGTGAAGAAGAATTATGCAATTTTTCAGGATGTTTTGGCTAAAATAAAGTAGGAAAGAGGATGAGAAAGTGCAGTCAAAAGAGGATGTTTTAAATAGAGAACCATTTGTCAAACAGATAGTTGATTTGACTAAGATCCTTTCAGAAAAACGTAAAAATTGTTGTTTTGCTATTGAAGGAGAATGGGGAAGTGGTAAGAGTTTTGTACTGGAAAAGATTCAAGAATGTCTTCAAGTGGAACAATCGGAAACAACAAACACGGATCGTTTTTTTGTTGTTCGATATGATTGTTGGCGGTACGATTACTATGAAGAACCTATAGTTGCTATTATTTCTGTATTAAAAGATCAGATTGAACAGTATGTGAGTTTATTATCAAATGAGACTAAGAAAGAAATGTTAGCCATTGTTAAAAATACAATAACAAAGATTGCTGTCGAAGCAATCAAATCAAAGACGGGAGTAGATTTGGATGGTGTTGTTGGAACATCTGAAGATGATGGAAAAATATATGATAAATATTTTGGCTTCCAGAATATATTTAAAGAAGTACAAGAGCAAATTAAGAAGATATCAGAAGAACAAACAGTAGTTATCATGGTTGATGAATTAGATAGATGCTTGCCCTCGTATGCGATTAAAGTGTTGGAACGTATTCATCATGTATTCAATGAGTTGGAAAATGTAGTGGTTATAATTGCAATGGAGAAAAAACAAATGTCGAATTCATTGCATCAAATTTATGGGGATGAAATGGATGTTGATCGATATTTGAAAAAAATAATCTCATTAAGTTTTAAACTGGATAATGGATCGGTTAATAATTTTATTAAGAAATATGAGAGTTTTATGAATATGTTTATCATCCAAGATCAAGAAAGGGATGGGTTGGAAAAATTTTTAAAGGAAATTACTTTTGGGATAGAAATTCGCGCACAGGAAAAAATTTTTGAAAATGCAGAAAGTATACATAGACTGATGGCAGAGCAAGAAAAAATGGATAGTGCTATATTAGCGTTTGAGGTGCTTGTTTTATGTATAAAAGAAAAAATGTCAACAGTTAGTATGAAGTGGATAGTTGATACATCAGGTTATCCAGATGTCGAAACTAGAATTGGAAAAGATTATTTTGATTCGATAAGGGATTATGCAAAACATATTAGACAATATCCTAAAAAAGTAAACTACAAATTTGTATGTAAGGAAAATGATTTTGTTGACAAAATGATTTTTATAATTTCTGGATTGTATAATGAATATAAAAACAACGAATGCGATTCGTTTTATTGTGCAGATAAGGAAATACAACAAAAGTTGAATTTTTCAAAAAAAGTCTATGAATTATTAAAAATATAGGAAAGGTTGACATATGATGACGGATGAAAAAATCAAAAATTCCAGTGAGCTGGAGTTTGCTGTATTTTGCATTGAAAATGTAGCGGCAAAGCTGGGCGTGAATGCAGAACGTGTTTATCAGGCATTTACCGAACAAAGCGATATTCTGAACGGTTATATCGTGCCGGAATATGAAGTGCTGCATACCCAGAGCCGGGAATATATCGTTGATGACCTCCTTGATGTGATGAAAGAAAGGGGTGTGGAAGTATGATTCTTTATCATGGTTCTTTTTTAGAGATTGCAAAGCCGGATTTGGTTCATTCCCGCCCCAATGTAGACTTCGGGCGTGGCTTTTATGTCACGCCGCTGTATGAACAGGCAGCGAAGTGGTGCGGTAAGTTCAAACGCCGTGGGAAAGATGGCATTATCTCTCGGTATGAATACGATGAAAGCTGGGAATCTGAACTGAAAACGCTGAAATTCGATTCTTATTCCGAAGAATGGCTGGATTTCATTCTGAACTGCCGCAGTGGAAAAGATTCGACAGATTACGACCTTGTTGTAGGCGGTGTTGCCAATGATAAAGTGTTCAATACCGTGGAGCTGTTCTTTGACGGATTGATTGATAAAGCAGAAGCAATCAATCGGTTACGTTATGAAAAGCCAAATCTGCAAATCTGTTTTCGTACAGAAAAAGCACTGTCTTTATTGCATTTTGAAGGGAGTGAAAGACTATGACGGCAAATCCGATTTTACTTCAGAAAAAATATAGCCGTGTGATTGAGTGTTTTGCAAAACAGCAAGGACTTTCACTGGATGCGGCGTTGAACTTTTTTTATCATTCCGAAGTTTATCAGTTGATACGGGACGGGATATCAGATATGCACTGCATGAGTGATGCATATTTGGCGGATGAACTGGAACAGGAATATCAGATGAAGCAATAGTATGAGTAAAAGCTAAAAACAGGAAACATTTTGAAAAAATATTTGAATTAATGACACTAAAGATATGATAAGGATCAATGAGAAAGGAAGACTTTTTAATGGCATATCGAGTAGTTATATCTTTGGTGGAAATGAAACAGATTTTAGAAGTGTTTGGTAAACAGAAAATTTTAGAAAGTTTTGACCTGCTAGAACAAGAAGATTATTTATTTGTCCGGAAATGTGATGAAATTAAATTAATAGTAGCATTGAATAAGATGACTTCGCTTTACATGAGCAATAGGAATAAACCATGTAAAATAAAAAAAGGGTCATTTTATTGCATTGTGATTGATTTATCTGAAAGCAGAATATGTTTGGAACTTGAAGAGTTAGTATTGAGATATTGCAAAGGAGAAAAGACTATGGCAGCTAAACAAATTAAATTAGAGGAAACAGCGGAAGAGTTAATGGAATATTCAGATGATGATTTGTACAATATCAATTCATGGGGGGCGGATTTGTCATTTCGTGAAATTATTACAATGTATGAAGAGGGCGAATTGTTAAAACCGGAGTTACAGAGAAAGTATGTTTGGACAAGGACAGAAGCCAGTAGATTTATTGATTCCATATTACTAGGATTACCTGTACCAAGTGTATTTTTTGCTAAAGAACAAGGTGAAACAATGCTAATAATAGATGGATTCCAGCGAATTATGACAGTACATGATTATGTAAAAGGAGTTTTTTCTGGAGATGGGAAAATATTTAAATTATCTAATACTGAAAATATAAATGCCAGATGGAGAGGAAAAGCTTTTGCTGAACTTGATACTGAAGAAAAGAGACGAATACGTAGTAGCACTATCCATGCGATTATTTTTGAACAAAAACATCCTAGAAATGATACGGGTATGTTTCAAATTTTTGAAAGAATTAATACAGGTGGACGAACATTAAAAGCACAAGAAATACGAAATTGTGTATATCAGGGAAAATGTAATGACTTGCTTTTTGAATTAAATAAACATGATTCATGGCGAAAGATATTAGGATTAAATGTAGAAGATTCCAGAATGGCGGACTTGGAATTGATTTTAAGATATTTTGCTATGAGAGATTTACACATTAGAAATGAGGGACAATTAAAGCAAATAAATTTAGCCAAGTATCTTAATCAGTATATGGGCGATAAGACGAATTCAACAGGAGAAGATATTCTTGATATGAAACAAGATTTTATCACAATGATAGATAAAGTGTTTGAATTATTAGGGGAAAACGCATTTAAAAATTTAAAAAAAGAATCCGAAAACTTTGCAAGCAAAATAAATCCGGCGATTTTTGATGCTATATCTGTTGCCACATCATATGCAATTAAAATAGAATATAAATTCACGGAAGGAAATTATTTGGAAAAATATAAGAGATTATTGAAAAATGAAGAGTTTCATCGAGCATCCAGCAGTAGAACTACTAATATTGAAAATATTAAAACACGTATTCAAATAGCAGCAGAGTTCCTGTATGGAGTTACTTATGAATGGTGAATTTATACAAATGATAGAGGATACAAGAGCAGAACTTGATAGTATTCGTAAATGGATTAATGCTGGAAATCAATTTGATTCTAAAACAAGATATTTGATTTCTTATGCTGTTGTTAAAGCAAGTGGGGCAGTTGAAGTCATTTTCAAAAATATGATTTATAATTACTTGAGCGTTGGTGCAAATGAAAAAGCAAAAGGGTATCTTGAAAAAGCAATTATTGATAGTTCGTGTAATCCTAACACGGGAAATATGAGCAATATGTTACAGAACATTTCTTCAGAATGGAAAACGTTATTTGATCAGCAGGTAAAACAAAGTGGAGAAAAGGATAAATTAAATTCCCTTGTGCAATTAAGAAACGATTTTGCTCATGGCGACAGCATATCTGTTTCTATTGATACAGTTATTAAATATTTTGATTCAGCTGTTAAGATATTAAATATATTAGATAACGTGTGTACATAGGGGAAATGAGATGAAAATATTGCAACAGTCCATTTCTTTTGAAAAATATAGAGGCATATCGGAATATTTTGGAAATTATATTTGGAGAAGATAGTAGTGATTCAATTTGCAAAACATAGAGTAGCAAAAAGAGAGCGAGGTGTTACAATGACTATAGAAGAAATTCTTGCAGGAGAATCGAAGAATGTGGAGTTCAAAGAGACCCTGCCAGAGAAAAGCATCAAATATATGAAGTCTGTGGTTGCCTTTGCAAATGGAACCGGAGGAAAAATCATTTTCGGAATTGCCGATAAAACCAGAGACGTTGTTGGCTTTGACAAGGAAGATGTGTTCAAGAAAATGGATGCCATTGCAAATGCTGTATCAGACAGCTGTGAACCGGCAATCATTCCGGATATTACCTTACAGACGGTTGATGGTAAGACTGTCATTGTGGTAGAGGTTTCTGAAGGCAGACAGCGCCCGTATTATATTAAAGCTCTTGGCAGAGATAGCGGTGTATATGTCCGTGTTGCCGGAACTACTCGCCTTGCCGACGAGTATATGGTAAAGGAGCTGCTGTTTGAGGGCAGTAACCGCTACTACGATCAGGCTTTATGTACTGGGTTAAATGTTACAGATGAAGATATTGATGTCCTATGTAAAGCCATGAAAGAACAGGCTGTTAAAAATGCCCGTACAGAGGAACAGAAAGCAGCGATTAAAGATGTCGGTAGACAGCAGCTGCGTTCCTGGGGTATTTTGATTGAGCGTGATGGAAAAGATTATCCGTCCAATGCGTTTGCTATTTTGACAGGTAATGGTGGACTTCATGTTGCAACGCAATGTGGCGTGTTCAAAGGGACAACGAAAGCGGTATTTGTTGATCGTAGAGAATATACCGGTCCGCTTTGGGAACAGATAGACGAAGCATTTCAGTTTGTTTTGAGAAATATTCATCTGGGTGCTACAATTGTGGGAATTTATCGCCAGGATGTTTATGAGATTCCACCGGATGCCATTCGTGAGTTGATTATCAATGCCATGGTGCATCGTAGTTATCTGGATCATGGTATGATACAGGTTGCGGTATATGACAACCGATTGGAAATTACTTCTCCAGGAAAGCTGCCAATGGGACAAACGATGGAGCGTATGAAAGAAGGCTATTCTAAAATCAGAAATGAAGCTCTTGCCCATGCGTTTGCCTATATGAACCTGATTGAGCATTGGGGAAGCGGCATTCCGAGAATTATTGATAAAGTAAAAGCTGCCGGATTGCGGGAGCCGGAGTTTATTGGTGGCGAAGTTGATCTGCGTATCAATATTTATCGAGGTCAGGTTGATACCAATAACGCCATAATTAACGCCAATGACACTAAAAATGGCGCTAATGGCGTTAATTGTGGCGCTGATGATGGCACTAATGGCGCTGAAGTGCCACTTAATAAGGAACAGACGCAGATAGAAAAATTGTTGCAGATTATAGAGAAGAATCCGTCTGCAACACAGGCATATTATGCGGAAAAAATGGGTATATCGAAAAGAACGGTTTCTCGAATGTTCGCTTCTTTACAGGAAAAAGGTAGATTGGTACAGGGCGGAACAAAACGAAAATCAAATTGGAAAATTATAAGGTAGGAGGACAGCATGGATACAGCTAAAATAATACAAGATTTAAATCGCAGATTTGCTGCACCTCTGCCTGAGTTTTATCAGCGTCGTATCATTTTCTGGTACGATGAAGATAAGGAATTTGAGGATAAGCTGGACGAAGTGGTTTTGGAAAATGCAAAGGTGATTGCTCTGACTGGCAATAATGCGTTTTCTGTGAAGAAACTGCTTTTGGTAGATGATTTGACCACAAACTATCTGGTTTACAGTCCTTTAGCATATAATCGCCCGGATGATAACTGGCTTCTGGATGTGGAGCTTTACAGTGAGGAGTTCCGGGCAGACCTGATTTCTATTTGGATGGATGAGATGGGTCTTACATCGAATCCGGCCATGCGGAAGCAGGTTAAGAATTACCGTGCTTATTTCAATGCGAAAGACCGCCGATTGAAAGTCAGCACACAGAATAAAGTTCCGGCAACCCCAGCACAGCTGCACATGGCTGTCATGGCGGCAATTTGTGGATTGAAAGATGCAAAGCCGAATATGATTCTCCGCAGTGTGTTCCGGGCAGGACTGGATTTGAAGAACAATGCTGTTTATCAGGATTTTGTAAAATATCATGTAGATGGCGCATTCTGGGCGATGGTTCGCCAGGGATGCGGATTTGTGGAGGAAGAACCCGACCTCGGACGGCTGGCAATTCATTTGCTGTTGACTGCTGCTACCCGTACCATGCGGCAGGAGTATCTTGCCGGACTGGATGGTTTCATTTCCATGCCGCACCAGGCATATTGCTATGATTTTATTTCTGAGTGGCTTCACAGCGAGGATATTCAGCAGTTATATGATGTGGCACGGTATGTTGAAGATGAAGCCCATCTACACCAGCGGTTTGAAAAGCTGACGGTGGACGATCTGGCAGGAACTGAGTGCTTCCCGTGCATCAACGAAGTGATTCTGACAAAGCTGATGACAGAAATCAGCGACCATATCATTGATGTGGACACGATTACTTCAACCGTTGAAAAGCGAAGAACCTGTGCATGGTATGAGCCGTTTGAAAATTTCTATGACGGTATCTTGCAAGTGGCAAATATGCAGAGCTTCTTCAAAGAACATTCTGCCGGATTCCATACCGCAGAAGCAAAAGGCATCTGGAAAGAATACACGGAAAGCTACTATCAGATGGATACCTATTACCGTTTGTTCCATCTGAGCTTCCAAAAGAGCCTGGAGACTTCTAATATTCTGCTGGATGATCTGTTCAAGCACGTTGTTGATAAAGTGGAAGGACTCTATAATCATTGGTTCTTAGGTGAGTTGGGCAATAACTGGTCAGATGTATGTGCGGATGAACTGGCAACTTACGGTAAAGTTCTGGAAGTACCGCAACAGGAGGATTTTTACCGTTCCCGTATTCAAACCTCGGATACGAAAGTATTTGTAATTATCTCAGATGCCATGCGTTATGAAGTGGCGGCTGCGCTGGCAGATCAGCTTCAGAGAGAGACACAGAGCAAGGTTTCCATCAGCAGTATGCAGAGTATCTTCCCTTCTATTACAAAGTTTGGTATGGCAGCTTTGTTGCCGCACAAAGAATTGACAGTAGAAGTTAGGAATGATGTTTTGACGGTCCTTGCAGATGGGCAGTCTACGGCAAGTACTTATCGGGATAAGGTTCTGAAATCAGAAGATCCGGCGAGTGTAGCATTGAAATACAATGACATCATTGCCATGAAGCGAGCTGAACGAAGTGCTTTGGTGAAAGGCATGGATGTGGTTTATATTTACCACGATACCATAGATGAAGCCAGCCACACTTCGGATACTGCTGTTTTTGCTGCGTGTGACAAGGCGATTTCAGAATTGAAGAATCTTGTGCGTATTATCGTAAATGAATTTGGCGGAACAAATATTCTAATTACAGCAGATCATGGATTTCTTTATACATACAGTCCTTTGAAAGAAGAGGACAAAGTAGATAAAAGAGGTTTTTTTGATGTGGATGTAACAAATCCTGACATTACAAAAAAAGAAAGCATCAAGCGGTGTGTAGAATATGGCAGAAGATATGCAATTATGCAGAAAGGTGTGAAACCAGATTACTTGATGCCTGTAAAATTCCTGGGCGGAAATACGGAATTTGATGGATTTGCACCGAGAGAAAGTATTCGTATCAAAATGAATGGTGGCGGTATGAATTTTGTGCATGGTGGTATCAGTTTACAGGAAATGGTTGTTCCGGTGATTGAGTATCATTATCTCCGCAATGATTCTATGGAATATAGGCGAAATAAGCAGAAATATGATACCAAGCCGGTAACGGTCAATTTACTGTCCGCAAACCGTAAAATCAGCAATATGATTTTTTCATTGAACTTCTATCAAAAAGATGCAGTTAGTGCAAATCGTGAAGCAGCAACCTATCAGGTTTACTTTACGGACGAAAACGGCAGGCAAATCAGTGATGTTCAGAAGATTATTGCAGATAAGACCAGCGACAACGGTGCAGAAAGAACTTTTCGCTGTCAGTTTAACTTGAAATCTCTGAAATACAGTAATACCGCTACTTACTATCTGGTAATTGAAGACGAACAGGGATTGCAGATGCCACAGCGTGAACCGTTTCAGATTGACATCGCCTTTGCGGTGGATGAGTTTAATTTCTTTAGTTAATACCGCAGGAGGATAGGAAGATGGAGCAATTTACAGAGGGTGAAAGCACCCGTGAAGAAATAAAGGACAAGCTCCGCCAGAACTTTGACGGTAAGATTGTTCGGAAAGACCTGACAAAGAAAATCAAGGAAGGGGCAAATGTTCCGGTTTATGTCCTTGAGTTTTTGTTGGGGCAGTATTGCAGCTCAGATGATGAAAATGTTATTGAAAAAGGCGTACAGAATGTGAAACGTATTCTTGCCGATAACTTTGTACGCCCGGATGAAGCGCAGAAGATTCTTTCTCAGCTGCGTAAGAAAGGCAGCCACACAATTATTGATATGGTGACAGTCAGACTGGATATGAAAAAGGACTGCTTTTTTGCAGAGTTTTCCAATCTTGGAGTTGGCAATGTGCCGATTGCTGACGAATACCCGGAAAAGTTTGACCGCCTGCTCTGCGGCGGTATCTGGTGCATTGTTCAGCTGGATTACGAAGTGGAAGGCGACAATAACTTTGGCATTGAGGACATTGATGGGAATCCGCTTCGTTCCAAACAGAAAAAGCAGAAAGATATTTCTCCAATCAGTATTCGTAAGTTGACACCGATCCAGATGCCACATATTGATATTGATGAACTGAAGCAGGGACGAAAAGCTTTTACGAAAGATGAATGGTTGGATATCCTTCTTCGTTCTATCGGAATGGAACCGGATGAATTTACATACCGTGAGAAGTGGTTGCTCTTGACCCGTATGATTCCATTGGTTGAGAACAACTTTAACCTTTGTGAGCTGGGACCGAGAAGCACAGGTAAGTCCCATCTCTACAAAGAAATTTCTCCGAACAGCATATTGATTTCTGGTGGACAGACGACTGTTGCAAACCTGTTTTATAATATGGGACGTAAAACAGTCGGACTCGTTGGTTTGTGGGACTGCGTTGCTTTTGATGAAGTGGCAGGTATCAAGTTCAAGGATAAAGATGGTATCCAGATTATGAAAGACTACATGGCATCAGGTTCTTTTGCCCGTGGTAAAGAAGAAAAAGCTGCAACAGCTTCCATGGTCTTTGTAGGTAATATCAATCAAAGTGTGGATGTGCTTTTAAAAACATCCAGCCTGTTTGCCCCATTTCCGCCGGAAATGGGAACAGATACGGCATTTCTTGACCGTATGCACTGTTATCTTCCGGGGTGGGAGATTCCGAAGTTCCGGCCGGAGCATTTTACCAATGATTACGGTTTTATCAGTGATTATCTGGCAGAGTTTATCCGGGAACTCCGTAAGGAACAGTATGGTGATGCACTTGACCACTATTTCCGCCTGGGAAGAAATCTGAATCAGCGTGATACCATTGCAGTTCGCCGCATGGTAGACGGTTATCTGAAACTGATGTATCCGAATGGTGAGTTTACCAAAGAAGAGCTGGAAGAAGTCATTCAGATTGCATTGGAAATGCGCCGCCGTGTCAAAGAACAGCTGAAAAAGCTGGGTGGCATGGAGTTTTACGATGTGAACTTCTCCTATATTGACCTGGAGGATATGTCAGAACATTATGTTTCTGTACCAGAACAGGGTGGCGGTAAGCTGATCCCGGACGGTATCTGCAATCCCGGACAGGTTTATACTGTATCCGGAGGAAAAAGCGGCATGATTGGCGTGTTCCGTCTGGAAAGCCAGATGCTTCCGGGAAATGGCAAGATGGAACGGACTGGTTTGGGCAGCGATTCTAAGTGTAAGGAGGCTGTGAACACGGCATTTAATTATCTGAAAGCGAATGGCAGCCGGATCAGCGGTTCTATCAGTACTTCAACGAAAGACTATATTATCAATTATCAGGATTTGCAGGGGATTGGAATGACTGACAAATTGGCACTGCCGTCATTGATTGCTCTTTGTTCGATTGCATTGGGAAAGCCGGTAGTTAGTAATTTGGCAGTATTAGGCGATATCACAATCAGTGGTACGATGATAAAGGTGGATGAACTTGCCAATACGCTTCAAGTATGCCTGGATAGTGGTGCAAAGAAGGTGCTGATTCCAAGTACCTCGTTTGTTGATTTTGCAAGTGTTCCGGCAGATCTGATGAGTGCATTTCAACTGATTCCGTATCAAAGTGCGGAGGATGCTGTGTTTAAGGCGTTGGGGGTAGAGTAAGAGACAGATTTTAGGCGGTTGTAGCTTGATTACAGCAAAGAATGCAGAAAACTGTACGAATTTTGTACTGGTAAAAATGGTGTGTACATGAAATAAGTAACAGAATAAGTTGTTTGAAAAGGACAAGTGCCGGGAAGATTCCTGGCACTTGTTTCTTTTGAAAAAATAATAAAAGGTGGAAAAACCGTACATTGATTCCTGATTCCTTTTTGATAAGACCGCTTTTTGTGTCCAATATTTTCCTCTTGTCAAGTAGTGGAGTAATACAGGCAAAAATAGTATTTTAGTAAAGTCATCAAACGAGGGGAAAAATGTCGAAAATGAACGAGAAGGAACATGATTACAAGTTTGAAATGGGACAACACTATGACAGCGAATCCGATTTTGCTTCAGAAAAAATATAGCCGTGTTATTGAATGCTTTGCTAAACAGCAGGGACTTTCACTGGATGCGGCTTTGGATTTCTTTTATCATTCACTGGTTTATCAGCTGATCCGTGATGGTGTTTCCGATATGCACTGCATGAGCGATGCGTATCTGGCGGAGGAACTGGAACAGGAATATGCCGAGAAAGTGCCTGTAAAGAAGAGAATAAAGTGAGACATAATATTTTTGATTCAATACCATTAAATATCGTTATCTGGATCATGGTACGATACAGGTTGCGGTATATGACAAACGATTGGAAATCACTTCTCCAGGAAAGCTGCCAATGGGGCAAACTATGGAGCGTATGAAAGAAGGCTATTCCAAAATCGGAAATTGAATCAAACAGGGTTGGCGATAAGTATTCAGACAAAATATTTGTCACAATAAATAACAATAGTAATACGGAAGTATGGAAAGCCTGTATACAATCCGGACATTCCAAACGACACCGCCCACCGGAGTTATGAGAGACAGGGCATTGACAGGGTATCAGAGATACATGAGGGGGATCGGCTGCCACCAGCAGGACGAAAGAGCCGGGAATGATAAGGCAATGCAGGAGCAGAGCACAGGGGAGAATAAATGGCAGTATCAAATAATGAACATAAATACGAAAAAAGGTGTGGAATTATTTTTGAATTGTGGTAAAATGTTTTAGAACCTAAAAGAAGATATAAAATAAAATAGGGGAATTTATTGATAAGGAGTATTTTTCGTGACAGAAGATAAACGTTCTATTATTCAAATGGTAGCAGGCCTGATCGAACAGGGCAAAAAGAATCAGGATAAGATCGCATACAGCAAAATCCTGGATACATTTTCAGGGGTAGAGATTTCCTCTGAGCAGTTTGACAACATTTTAAAAGTTTTAGAAGATAACAAGATCGAAGTCCTTCGCTCAAAAAATGACATGGAGCAGACGGATTCTTTGTCTGCAAAGGAGAAAGAACTGGATGACGAAGAACTGGAAGAAAGTAAGATTCTTTTGGATATTGATGATGATATTGAGGAAGATTCCGAGGAAAATATCGAGGAAGATCTCTCGGTTATGGAGGGGGCGGATATCACGGATCCGGTACGTCAGTATTTAAAGACGATCGGACAGGTGCGTCTGCTTACCATGGAAGAAGAGCAAAAGATTGCCAAGCGGATCAGTGAGGGTGATCCGGAAGCCAAGAAGGAACTGATTGAAGCCAATCTCAGACTGGTAGTAAGTATTGCCAAGAAGTATGTCGGCAGGGGATTGCCGCTTCTGGATCTGATTCAGGAGGGGAATATCGGCCTGATGAAAGCAGTCGATAAGTTTGAGTACGAAAAAGGATTTAAGTTTTCCACATATGCGACATGGTGGATCCGTCAGGCAATTACCCGTGCAATTGCAGATCAGGCAAAGACGATCCGTGTTCCGGTACATATGGTGGAGACAATCAATAAGGTTGTCCGTGCACGCCGTACCCTGACACAGGAGCTGGGAAGAGAACCTTCCAATAAGGAAATTGCGGAGATGCTTGGCGAAGATGAAGATCGTGTAACGGAGATCATGAGTTTTAGTCAGGATCCGGTTTCCATGGAGGCTCCGGTAGGGGATGAGGACGATTCCCATCTGGGTGATTTTGTGCAGGATTCCAATGCGTTATCCCCGGAGGAGAATGCGATTGCGGAGATGCGTAATAAGCAGATTTCACTTGCCATGAAAGACCTGACGGATCGTGAGCAGGAAGTGATCACACTGCGGTTCGGTCTTGACGGAAATCAGCCGCACACGCTGGAAGAAGTGGGACAGATGTTTCATGTGACAAGAGAGCGTATCCGTCAGATTGAGGCAAAGGCACTGCGTAAACTTGGTGCACCGAGCAGAAAACGTATGCTGCGTGACTTTTTATAACAGGTATTTTGCCGGACAATTCTGAAATTACGGACGTGATTTATGATATGGTTTTTGGCAGGGAGTGAAACTATATGTTTTATTTTAAGCTATCGCATCCAGCCAAATACCTATCCGCAGTGCCAGATGGATTTGGCACTGGCCATTATGCATGTACGTGCACATGCACGGCAGTATGGCATTGACGAAAATCGTATTCTTGTGGTGGGAGCTTCTGCCGGTGGGCATTTGTGCGCAAGCACGGCAATGCTGCATGAAGAACTGAAAACAGAAATTTTTTGTGTGCATCCGGAGCTGGAAAAACTATATGGAAGGATTTCTGCGCGGCCGGACGGGGTAGGACTGTTGTACCCGGTGATCAGTTTTACCTCGGAATATCATGAGGGAAGCTGTCGCTGTAATACAGGCGGAAACCCGGATCTTCAGAAAAAACTGTCTGTAGAACTTCATGATCTGACCGGATATCCGCCAACATACGCTTATGCGAATCTCGATGACGGCTGTGTTCCGGCCAGCAATACGACCCGGTTGGACGCGGCACTTACGAAAGCAGGAGTGAAGCATCTGTGCGAGACTTTTCCGACGGGGGATCACGGCATCGGGTTAGGATATGCTACTTCGGCCAAAGCATGGAGTGAGCATATGCTTCGGTTTTTTGATGAAACTTTATAAAAATCCGGTAAGTATTAAAAATATGATACATTACAATAGTCTGAAACCGAAAATCCGGACATGGTAACGTTGTATTTGTATATTAGCGTTACGTTTTACTCAGCAAGTGCCGTGCATCTGAAAAGATGCGCGGTTTTCTTTTTTCCTTTCCCATGCTATGATGGAGACAGAAAAAAGAAAGAGAGAACAAAACATATGGGATATATATTGGAATTGAGAAAACAGGTAGGTCATCGGCCGTTGATTATGACCTGTGCAGGAGTGTTGCTTTTGAATGAAAAAAGGGAGCTGCTTCTGCAGAAACGTGCAGACAACGGGTTATGGGGATATCCCGGGGGGTCTATGGAACTCGGGGAGAGCTTCAAAGACTGTGCCAGACGGGAAGTACGGGAGGAAACAGGACTGATCTGCGGAAAACTCGAACACTTTATGAATGTCTCCGGAGAAGAAGTACATTACGTTTATCCAAACGGGGATGAAATTTATGCCGCAGAAGAGATCTTTTTATGCCGGGAATTTTCCGGGCAGATCATTTGCCAGCAGGAGGAAGTAGAAAAACTTTGTTTTTTCTGTATGGAAGAACTCCCACCGAAAGAGCAGATCAATCCCAATAATTATCCGGCAATCGAACGGTTAAGGAGAATGATGGATGAAAATCACAGGGAAACCATATAAATTTCCGGCTTTGTTACTTCTTGCCTTTTGCTACAGAGAATGGTAGGATAAGACATAGAATGAGTTACAGAGGATCAAAACACATATAAGTGGGGGAATTCTTATGAGAAAAGCAAAGAAATTAATAGCCGGAACCATACTGGCATGTATGGTCATTGTGGGAGCCGGCGTGAAGCCGCCTGACGTATTTGCAGCAGCAACAACAACGGCGGCTGCAGGTTCGCTGGAAATGAAGACTGCCAGTGACTCCATCAATTTAAATGCAGGACAGTCATTTGATGTGACATTTTCTGTCAATGCGGAGACTTCCGGATTCGGAGGATACCTGACTTATGACAATTCAGTATTTACTTCGGTTACGGTAGTTGTTGACGGGGGCACCACATCCGGAAAGACAGACAATAACGGAGAGTGGAAGGCTTCTTATAATGGGTACACACATTTTCTGTCCGTGGATTATTATAAAAAGGATGCGGCAGGAAATACTACCGCACAGATTGCAGATCCGGTAAAAGTATCGGGATCATCGATTGCAACATTAAAATTTACCTCGGCAAAACCGGTCATAAAGACTGACATTACCTTCAGTCCATCTTATCTTCGCACAAACGGATCGGATGTGGAACTGAAAACGCAGAAACTGACACTGACGAATTCCCAGGCAAAGACCGTGACACTTTCCCTTGGAATCGTAAAGGGAAACGGGCATATTTCCGTTCCGGTATATTTTTCCAGAAATGACGGATTCAACAAGATCAAACTTGGAATTTCATACAATAAAAATATTCTTGCATTCCAGTCTGTGACACTGGCACCGGAAGTACAGTCGACACTTACGCAGAGTGATTACAATATGTCTTCCTATGGAGGGTATCTTACGACAGAATATACGGCAGCAGCAGATGTAAATACTTCGGGAAATCTGATGTATATTGATTTTCAGCTTGCCAATGGAATGACAGCCTATTCCAACAACGGAATCAGTACGGATGTTACGGTTGCCATTGAGTCTGTGGAAGATCAGCAGGGGGATATTTTTTCCTACAATTCGGCGACATCGAGTGTGACGATCACAGATCAGCAGCATACACTGGGAGATGTCAGCGGGGACGGAAAAGTAAATCTGATCGATGTACTGTACGTCATTCAGTATTACAATAATACAAAGACGTTTACCAGTGCGGAGAAAACCGCCGCAGATGTAAACCGCGACGGGAAAGTAGATCTGACGGATGCCTTAAAGATCCTGCAGTATTACAACGGCGCGATCAAAACATTATATTAGAACAAAGGAGAAATCATGTATTGTAGAAAATGTGGAAGAGAGATTCCCGATGATTCTGTCATGTGCGGATATTGTGGAACACCTACAAATCCGGATAATCCGTATACCTATGGCGGAACACCGCAGAATATGGACGAAGGTGCAAACGGGCTTGGAATTGCTTCAATGATCCTTGGGATTGTTGCCATTCTGCTGGCATGCTGTGCCGGAGGAAAATGGCTGACATTTCTTGTCGCAGCTGCCGGTCTGATTCTTGGAATTATCGCATTACAGAAACCCAAGTACGGCAGCAGCAGAGGAATGGCTCTTGCGGGTGTGATCTGCAGTGTGATCGCGCTTCTTATGAAAATTATTGTGATCATTTTACTGGGGGTGGGAATCGGAACCTTTCTTTATTCCCATATGTTTCACTTTTAAAGTCCCATTCTGATAGATGGGAGTTATTCATAATATAACTGGAAGTTATAATAAAAATAGTGCTTGACAAACACAGATTATAGTATTATGATCTAAACAACACAAAGAAAGTAGAAGGTTTTCGAGATATGAGAAGACAGGCGTTATCGCTTTTAGTGGAAAATAACCCAGGCGTGACGAGCCGGATATCCGGATTGTTCAGTCGCCGCGGATATAATATTGACAGTTTTTCATCCGGTGTGACTGCAGATCCGAAATATACCAGAATTACAATTGTTGCCAGTGGCGATGAACTTATTCTGGATCAGATCGAGAAACAGTTACTGAAATTGGAAGATGTGTTGGATATCAAAAAACTGGAACCGGGACTTTCTGTTACCCGGGAGCTGATTCTTGTAAAGATCCGTGCAAAGGATAACGAGCGTCAGCCGATTATGAATGTGACAGAGATTTTTCATGGAAAGATCGTAGATGTTACAAACGATTCCATGGTAATTCAGCTGGTAGGACATCAGGATAAACTGGATGCCTTTTTAGATCTGCTGGATGGATATGAAATTCTGGAACTTGCACGTACCGGAATTACGGGACTTACCCGTGGATCGTCGGATGTCCGTTTTTTGGATTAGTTACGGCTACTTATTAAAAATATTTTTTTATATAAGAGTATACATATTTAGGAGGACAATGATATGTCAGAAGCAAGAATTTTTTATCAGGAAGATTGTAACCTTTCATTACTGGATGGAAAGACAATCGCAATCATCGGCTATGGTAGCCAGGGACATGCACATGCATTAAACTTAAAGGAGTCCGGATGCAACGTCATTATTGGTCTTTATGAGGGAAGCAAGTCCTGGAAGAAAGCCGAAGAGCAGGGATTTAAGGTATACGTTGCAGCAGAAGCTGCTAAAAAAGCTGATATTATCATGATTCTGATTAACGATGAATTACAGGCTGATATGTACAAGAAAGATATCGAGCCAAACCTTGAGCCAGGTAACATGTTAATGTTCGCACATGGTTTCAATATCCATTTCGGATGCATCAAGCCACCAAAGGATGTCGATGTTACAATGATCGCACCTAAGGCACCAGGACATACAGTACGTTCTGAGTATCAGGCTGGTAAGGGAACTCCTTGTCTGATCGCTGTTGAGCAGGATGCTACCGGAAAGGCATGGGATCTTGCACTTGCATATGGTCTTGGAATCGGCGGAGCAAGAGCCGGACTTCTTGAGACAACATTCCGTACAGAGACAGAGACTGACCTCTTCGGTGAGCAGGCTGTACTTTGTGGTGGTGTTTGTGCACTTATGCAGGCTGGGTTC
>ENA-OPCU01000162-OPCU01000162.1-human-gut-metagenome-genome-assembly--contig:-NODE-162-length-28155-cov-2.923488_pt1 | contig 28155 bp, 24 predicted proteins | sample MGYA00241255_ERZ501490 | MGnify/ENA primary metagenome ERZ501490 (study PRJEB25962, sample SAMEA2042627) | human gut metagenome | biome: human gut; feature: human-associated habitat; material: faeces... | reverse complement strand
TATGGGCGGCGACCCGACAAATTTCGGAACCGACGAAAACGGCGCGCCGATAAATCTGATAGCGGACGGAACCTACGACCGCGGCAAGACAACGCCGCTTGGAAGACAGGGCATAAACGGCTGGATATGGGGGCTTATAACTCTTGACAGTATGCGCTATGCCGTGCCTGACGGAGCGTACAACACCCGCGACGATATAATCGTTGAAATAATTTCAAAGCAGCTTTCCGACGGCGGATTTGCCCTGAGCTCGGATGATGCAGACCCCGATATTACCGCTATGGCGATAACGGCACTCGCACCATATTATAATTCCGAAAAAATATATTCTTATCACAGAAAAGCGTTGTCCGCCGATGAGAGCAAAACGGTGCACGAGGTTGTTGATGAAGCGGTTTTGTGCCTTTCACGTCTGCAACTTGACACGGGCGACTACAAAAGCTGGGGAACTCAGAATGTAGAGAGTACCGATTGGGTGGCAGTGGCGCTGTGCAGTCTTAATATCGACCCTCTCTCGGACAGCCGTTTCATAAAAAACGGCAACACCCTTTTTGACGGTATAATGCGTTACAGAATGACGGACGGCGGATTTGTCCATTCGTTTACTTACGACCCCGACAATCCCACATCTTTGCCCGATAAATCAAATACCATGGCGTCGGAGCAGACCCTTTATACCATGGCATCTCTTTGGCGGCAAAAAAACGGTATGAGAACTCTTTTCGATTTCAGAAAAGAGCAGAGCTCCGCGCTTAAATCGCGAATAAACGACCTTACTTCCGACATTTCTAAAATCGGCAATAAGACCGATAAACAAACGCTTCGCGAGCTTCTTGCGGTTTTTTATTCGTTGCCCGAAACAGAGCGGTGCTACGTGAGCAATTATTGGACTTTATCCGATGAAGCCAAAAAACGCGGAATAGACGTTTCGGAAATAGCGGGTGAAACCGCGGTGATTGTGTTTTCGGATGATGACGCAAACGACGACGCCATTTTGTATTTTACCGATTCCGACCGTGCAATGGTTGACTCTCTGCCCGAAAAACTCACTACGGAGCAGTATGTTTTGGTTGTAACATTGCTTGATAAGCTCGAAAGGAGTGAAGATTTTGACGGTAAAGACGCATATCTCCGAAAGCTTGTTTCGGCAAAGGAGCAAATTGCCGCGGTTCAGGCGGAAATAGATTCGCTTAACGACGACATTAAAGCCGAGCTTTATCCGTTTGATAAAATCACGCTCAAGGATAGGGGCAAGGTGAATAAAATCGTTAAACGCTATAACGCGCTCAGCGAATATGACAGAGCAAAAATCGAGCGTTGGGAGGATGTCGTCAAGACAAAGACAAAGCTTGACAATATCGTTCGCGCCATAGTAATATCTGTTGTACTGTTTGTTTTAGCGGTAGGACTTACCGTGTTTATAATTATAAGAATCAGACGCCGTAAGATGAAAAAAACTCTCGAAATGGAGGAGCTTGCGGCAATGTATAAGGATGAAGACGACGAAATGTGGTAATTTTTTCTCGTGGAAGGGGAGTCATAATTGAAAAAAGATATTTTGGCGCTCCTGTCGTTGGCGCTGATAATAGCCGTATTGATTCACGGCACAAACATTCAGTCCGTCGACGAGTACTACCTTACTCATATCGACGATATAACCCCGCAGAGCGAGACGGTTTTTATCAGTATTCGCTGTGATACCGTGCTTCAAAATTACGACGAGCTTGACAAAGTCCTGCAATCCGATAAATACGTGCCGCAAAACGGCGTTATATTGCCGGAAACCGAATATGTGTTAAGACCCGGCGACACCGTTTTTGATATACTTGACAGGGCGGTAAGGTATAATAAAATACAGATGGAGTATCAGGGTGCCGATAAAAACAGCTATGGCAGCGTATACGTTCAGGGAATAAATTATCTGTACGAATTTTCCTGCGGACCGCTTTCGGGTTGGATGTATCAGGTGAACGGCGAATTTCCGAATTACGGATGCTCAAAATACAAACTGAAGGACGGCGACCGAATAGCATGGGTCTATACCTGCGATCTCGGCAAGGATGTCGGCTGTATATGGATGGGAGATGAAACGGGATGAAAGCTTTCGGCGGATATCATCCGGCTGTTACTTTTACATATTTTATATCTGTGCTGTTAACGGCTATGTTTGTATGGAATCCCGTAATACAGCTCACAGCACTCTTCGGCGGCATTATGTTTTCGCTTATGCTCGTGAGGAAAAAGGCTATTTTAAGCGATATGGGCTTTTATCTTCCGCTTTTTCTGCTTGTGGCTGTTACAAATCCTCTGTTTTCGCATAACGGCGTTACTCCGCTTTTCTTTATGAACGGTAACCCGGTAACGCTTGAAGCGGTTGTTTACGGCGTTTTTATCTCGGTGATGGTTGTCGGAGTGCTGTTTTGGTGCAAGTGCTATAATGAAATTATGACCGAGGATAAATTCTTGTATCTGTTCGGCAGAATTATTCCGAAAATGTCGCTTGTGCTTTCCATGGCTCTCAGATTTGTTCCGATGTTTAAAAGACAGATGAAAAATGTGAGCAGAGCGCAAAAGGCAATGGGGCTTTATTCGCAAAAAAGCTATGTTGACAGATTGCGCGGCGGAATACGTGTTTTTACGGCGATGATTTCGTGGTCGCTTGAAAATTCCATGGAGCTGTCGTCGTCTATGAGAGCACGCGGATACGGTCTGCACGGCAGAACAAACTTTTCGCTGTTTAAATTCGGGGCGAGAGACGCGGCGGTTTTATTGTCGGGATTATTGCTTTTTGCTGCCGTACTTATAGGCGTCGGCAGCGGAAGCATCGATTTTACATTTTATCCGGAGCTCGGCAAAATCAGCCTTTCGTTAAAATCGTTAATTACTTACATTTCGTTTTTTATATTATCGTTTCTTCCGTTTTTTATTGAGGTAAAGGAGAATTTAAAGTGGAAATATTACATATCGAAAATTTGAATTTCCGTTACCCCAAGGCGGAAAAAGACACGCTTCACAATATCTCTCTTAATATCGGGCAGGGTGATTTTACTGTAATATGCGGCGCAACTGGCTGCGGAAAGACCACTCTTTTAAAGCTGATTAAAAACGAGCTTGCTCCCGCAGGTGAAAAGAGCGGCGAGATACTCTATAACGGGAAAAGCATCGATTCCCTCGGCCTTCGCGAGAGTGCATGTGCCATAGGGTTTGTCGGGCAAAATCCCGATAATCAGATAGTTACGGACAAGGTTTGGCACGAGCTGTCGTTCGGTCTTGAAAATCTCGGTGTGCCGCAAAACGTAATTCGCCGCAGAGTGGGCGAGATGGCGAGCTATTTCGGCATACAGGATTGGTTCCGCAAAAAAACCGACGAGCTTTCGGGCGGTCAGAAGCAGCTTTTAAATCTTGCGTCGGTTATGGTAATGCAGCCCAAGGTGCTTATCTTAGATGAGCCCACAAGTCAGCTTGACCCCATAGCCGCGGCTGATTTTATAGCGACGCTTAAGAAGCTGAATACCGAATTCGGCATTACCGTGCTTTTGGTAGAGCACCGTCTTGAGGACGTTTTCCCGATAGCCGACAAGGTTTTGCTTATGGAAAACGGCTGCGCGCTTTTGTATGATTCACCGCGTGCCGTCGGCAAAAATCTTAAAAAAATAAATCCCGAGCATCCTATGCTCAAGGGTCTTCCGAGTGCCGTAAGGCTTTACAATCTGCTCTCGTCGGACGAAGTCTGCCCGCTTACGGTTAAAGAGGGGCAGGAGTTTTTCAGACGTAATTTCAAAAGGAATATAGACTTTTCCGACGGTGATAAATCGGAATCTTCCGATAAAACCGATACGGCAATCGAGCTTAAAAATGTTTGGTTCAGATATGAAAGAGATTTGCCCGACATTCTGCGCGGCGTAAATCTTAAAGTGGATCGCGGCGAAATAGTTTGTATTCTCGGCGGCAACGGCACGGGAAAAACGACAATGCTGAATGTTATTTCGGGTCTTAATAAGCCGTACCGCGGCAAAATAAAGATAGACGGCAAAAAAATCAAGGATTATAAGGGCAATTCGCTGTACCGAAAGAAGCTTGCATATCTGCCGCAAAATCCGCAGACGGTATTTTTAAAGGATACCGTTTCGGGCGATCTCGAAGAAATGCTCAAGGCGATGGAGTATAAAAAAGAAGAGCGCGAAGAAAAAATACGCGATATTTCCGAAAAACTCGGTATAACGGATTTGCTTACAAAGCATCCTTATGACCTCAGCGGCGGTGAACAGCAAAAATGCGCCCTTGCGAAAATGTTGCTTTCAGAGCCTACAATACTGCTTTTGGACGAACCGACAAAGGGACTTGACGCCTTTTCAAAGTCCTCGCTTTTGAATGTATTGAAGAAGCTTAAATCGGACGGAATAACGGTTGTTATGGTAACTCATGATGTTGAGTTTGCCGCTGTCGGTGCCGATAGGTGCGCGCTGTTCTTTGACGGCGAAATCGTTTCTTCCGATGCGCCGAATTCGTTTTTCGCAGAAAACAATTTTTATACGACGGCGGCGAACCGCATAGCCCGTCCGCTTTGTCCCACAGCGATAACGAGTGAAGAGGCGGCTGAGTGCTGCCGCGGAAACGGAGAAGATAATGGTTAAAAAATGGCTTTCGTATATTTTTCCGTGCATTTTGGTGCCTGCGGCGGTTTTGCTCGGAGCCACAGTGTTTAAAGATAAACAGTATGCGTGGATATCGCTTTGCGTTGCCGTGTTGTCGTGCGTTCCGTTTTTTCTCGCCTTTGAAAAGGGGAAAAGCGGTACAAAGGAAATGATTTTAATAGCTGTTATGGTCGCGTTGTCGGCAGTCGGCAGACTTATTTTTGCGTGGGCACCCAGCGTAAAACCGGTGACGGCACTCGTTATAATAACAGCGATGTATTTCGGCCCACAGGCAGGCTTTAGGACGGGTGCGCTGACCGCCGTAATATCGAATTTTTATTTTGGGCAGGGTCCATGGACACCGTTCCAGATGTTTTCGTGGGGTACAGTCGGGCTTATAGCCGGAGTTTTCGCTCCGCAGCTTAAAAAGAGTCTTGTGTTCAGAATAATTTACAGTGCCGTTTCGGGAGTGCTGTATTCTTTGCTTATGGATATTTATACAACACTTTGGTATGACGGCACGTTTAATCTGACGCGGTATATTGCCGCTGTTACGTCGGCTGTGCCAGTTACGCTTACCTATGCAGTTTCCAATGTTGCATTTATAATAGTGCTTGCAAAGCCTATAGGCTCGGTTCTTGAACGAATTAAGACAAAATACGGAATGCAATAATGCATTCGTATAAAATTGTTCTCCTTTACCTTTACCGTGCCGATAGAAGACTTTTTTATCTGAAATGATGCTGTAATCGCCGTTTTTGCGCAAACATTGACGGATTTTACCATGCAAATCCGTTTTGCGTAGGCACAAAACCATTATGGATTGCAATAAATTAAAATATTTGAATAAATCATTTGACAAAGGTATGTACGTTTGGTAAAATATATAAGCTCTTTGTTGAGCTCAATAAATCGAATACGGAGAGTTATCGAAGTGGTCATAACGGGCCTGACTCGAAATCTCCTTCGGCAAACGGAAGTAAAACTTTCGAAAAGCCTTTAACCGTGCGGGTTTCGGGCATTTGCCCGTCGCAGGCACACCGTGAGTTCTAATGAGAATTCTAATACAACTGAATATTTGCGTTAATCTCGGTTTTCCGAGTTAACATACATGGAGAGGTATCGAAGTGGTCATAACGGGGCTGACTCGAAATCAGTTTGACGGCAACGTCACATGGGTTCGAATCCCATCCTCTCCGCCAAAACGGCTGAAATCGCTACGACTTCAGCCGTTTATTTATTTTTCTAATTATGGAGGACTTATTATAATGAGGAGTCAAACATCTTATCCCACAACTGTTGGTTTAGAAATCTTCGAAACGATAAAAGTATTTTGGAAAAAAGGAATTTTCGATGATTATTCCGAAAAGCATTTTATAATACGTGCGATTAATAATGATGTTTCATATTTCAAAGAGCTTTTTCTTAGAAAAAACATAAAGGAAATAAATCCAACATCTTTCCCTTGGAATTTTATTGCTAATCTAAATGTAAAAACCGTTAATTTGATGCAATGCTTTGGTAATGATGTGATCGAGAATTTTTTTAGAAATCAATTTGCTGCAGGAAAAAACAATTATAATGAAAACCAATTTTTTGAAGCTCTATCAGAATTTTATCTATTGACATATTTTGCAAATTTTGGTCCAGCAAAATTAACTGAGGCAATATACGAACCTCGTCTGGTTGATTCCGATAAGAATCCTGAAGCGCGGTTTGTATATGGGAATGATGTTGTATTAGATATAGAAATAAAAACCCCTAATTTCCCTGATCGAAATCTTTTAGAGAACTTCATCATTCCAACATATTTGCTTAATGATAAAGGCAGAGAAAAACTTTCGGATTTTTGTAATACTAACAATCTAAACTGCCATATGCCGCGAATATTAAAAATCAAAGACTTTATTAACTATGCTGGCGAAAAATTTGCAGATATTTCATCTGCAAATCATATTAATTTATTGGTTATTAACTGGACATCAACCGATTTATCGGAAACCGAATTGTTTGAACCAACAACTCTTTTATGCAATCCAAAGAATGGTCTGTTTCGCAATAAAGATGTTGCTCTTAAATTGGGAATTAGCGAAGAAGCATTAAGTAAAATCTCAGCCATTTTCTTTTACATACTTCCCGAAGGATGCTTGTTGTTTAACGATTTTAGATATTTGTTTGCCACAAAGCAATATAAAATAATTGTTAATCCATTTGCCAAAGATGTAAGTGCTGATAAAATACATGAACTCACTCATTTAGCAGTACATTTCCCTGAAGAATTAGAGGATGAAAGATTTGCTTTTTTCTCATTGGATAATAGAGACTGGGATAGTGAACTTCGAGAAATGAATAATATAATCAACGAAAATACATTATAGTCTTATCCGCAATTTACAACAAAACGAAAAATAGCTGCCCCGCCGATTTTTCGGCGGGGCATTCTGTTACGGCAGAGGATTAAAAATCAATATCTTTTATGATAAAAATCTTTTTATCCTTGCCGTATCCTTGCATCTTGATATACCCAAGTGCTTCAAGATCGTCACAGTAGGTGTATCCAAGATATGATTTGTGAAGGTCATCTCTGCCGAGGGCGACGAGCATTTGCCATGGATATGGATTGCAGCTGCCGTCCTCGGTTTCGGAGCAACGCTCTTTGAGGTACATATACAGATTATATAAGGCAACACCGCACAGAAAAAGGAGCGAGATAGTGCCAAATGTGATAGAATGAAATTATGGATAAACAGATGACACTTTCCGCATTCAGCGATGAACTGGCGCAGGTGCGGACAAAGAAAAAAGAATTTCTCGAGCAGATTGAACGGATCGTCCCGTGGAAGGAATGGCTATGCCTGATTCAGCCGTGCTATTACAAAGGAGAGCGCGGCAACAAACCCTATCCGCTGGAGACCATGCTGCGGCTGTATCTGCTGCAAAACCTCTATGACCTGAGTGACGAGGCTACAGTGGCAGAGGCAATCGACAGCCGCGCATTTTCGGAGTTCTGCGGCGTTGATTCCAGCAATCAGATTCCTAATGGGGATACCCTCGGCCGCTTCCGGAACCTGCTGATCCGGAACGGGCTGCAGGAAAAGCTGTTTGCTCAGGTGGTTGCAGCGCTCATGGAGCGTGGCCTCATTCTGAAAAAGGGTACCATTGTGGATTCCACCATCCTTTCAGCCCCTTCTTCCACGAAAAACAAGGAGAAAAAGCGAGATCCGGATGCCCATCAGGTCAGGAAGGGTAACACCTGGCACTTTGGATATAAGGCGCATATCGGCGTGGACAAGGACAGCGGACTGGTACACACAGTGAAGGCTACGCCGGCAAATGTGCATGACGTTTCGGAAGCATCGAAATTGCTGACCGGAGAAGAAGAGGTTGTCTATGGCGACAGCGGCTATCTGGGAGCCGGTAAGCGAGAAGATGCCATCGTCAGGAACAAGTCAGGCCACAAAATCAAGTATAAAATCAATCGTCGTCCTTCACAGGTAAAGAAACTGAGTAAGAGTGGGCAGTACGCTGCCAGGAAAGCGGAGCACGTAAAATCGTCTGTCCGGGCAAAAGTAGAGCATGTATTTGGTGTTGTCAAAAAGCAGCTGCGCTTCCGAAAGACACGATACCGAGGGCTTGAAAAGCAGCAAGCGAAATTCAATATCCTGTTTGCACTGGCAAACTTGATTCTGGCTGACAGGCCCTGCCTGGCGGCTTGAGTCAGTGCGCTTTTGCGGGCAAAACCGCCGAGGTTATCCACAGAATATGCTGGTAGACCTCTGCTAAACGGAAACTTTGCAATTTATGCGGTGTTGCCATAAATAATTTCTGTAATCGCCTACGATAAGACCGTCACGTTGCTTGCGGAGATAGTCAAGTTTTTCGGCTATCTGTTCTTGTGTCAGAACCTTTTTCTTAATCAAAGTTTTCTCCTCTTTTCATTCTTCTTTTACAGCGCCGCTGTTCGTTTTCACGCTCTCGGCGCCGGTTGTATTTGAATTCCCGAATCAGTTCTTTGTATTTTTCCGTGCGCGGGTGCGCAAGCCTTTGCGGTGATGCCATAAAGCTTATGAATTCCGCCTTGGCGCAGTACTGTATAGTGCCGAGCTTGATGCCGGTTAAGGTTTCTTCCCGCATCCATTCGTGAATGCGCCGCGGGCTGTGTCCGACAAGTTCCGCCGCCGTCTGCGTGGGCAGAGCCTCCGGCAGCTCTGCCCACTGTAAGTCCAGCCACCGCCGAAAGGCTTCGCAGTTTTCTGGGGTGGCTTCAAACATCGGAAGCGGATGCCATTCGGTGCGGTTGGAGAACATGCCACTCAGTTCCGATAAAAATCCCGGCTCGGTATCCATACGGGCTTTGAACCGCACCGCATACTCTGTCCGCACCCGATATTTATGGGTCGTGTGTCCCGTGTTTTCGTGCGGGATATAGTTGTTGTCCATCAGATATTTCATTTTCCGCGTGGAGATGTGCAGATACTGGCGAAGCTCGCTCCCGCTCATAAATTCTTTTTCAGTCATATATAAAACCATCCTTTCTGTCAGCAAAAATGCGCCCGCCGTGGGCGCATCATTCTTTTGCTTTATTAAAGATACTGCTGATTACGTCGGCGCTTTCCTGTTTCTTGGACTTATCCAGATGGGCATAGATATTTGCCGTTGTGGACAGGTCTGAGTGCCCGAGGAAGTCGATACATTCAGCAGCGGCACATCCTGATTGATGAGGATGCTGGCGAAGGTGTGGCGCAGATCGTGGAACCGTATCTTGCGCAGACCGTATTGCCTGATCAGGTCGGCGAACCGCTGCGTGACCCGATTCGGGCGTATCAGCCCGCCGAGCTGATCGACGCAGATATAATCGTCGTATTTGCGGTTGTAGCTGCCCTTGAACATTCGCCGGTACAGGTCCTGCTTTTCCCGTTCCTCGCACAGCATTTCATACACCGGGTCCGGCAGCGGCAGCGTGCGGCGGCTGGATTTGTTTTTCATTTCCTCCACAGGTTCGATGATGACCTTGCCGTTTTCCTTATACTCAATGATTTTGGTGTCGAGCAGTATGGTTTTCTTTTCCCAATCTACTCTCGACCACCGTGCGCCCAACGCTTCGCTTCTTCTAAGACCAAGCCCGCCGCCGAGCATAATGGCAGGATAGATGCTGTCCGAGCGTGTAAGCTCCAGCAGAGTGACAAGCTCTTCTTCGGAATAATTCTCGCCGTGAAATTTGTTTTTCTTCGGACGGTCGATTCGGTCAAAGGGATTTGCGTCAATCAGTTCATCCTTGAACGCCTGCTGAAAGGCTTTGTGCAAAATCGCATGATAGTGTATGACCGTGTTGGCAACCACATTTTGTGCGAACAGATGCTCATAGAATTTTTCAATATCTTTTGCAGTTATCGAGCCGACGGTCAGATGCTGTTTCGATTCAAAATACCGCCTGATTTTTCCGTAAACCATCATATGGTAGCTTTGAAAGGTGCTTTTTTGAAGGCTTGGTTCAACCTTTTTAAGATATGCACACATATATTCGAACACGGGAATGTCTGAACACGGTCTGCCATTTCGTGCAAGCCCCTCGGCATATTCATTTTCAAACTTTTTCACCACCTCCCTGAATGCTTTGTTGACCTTGGATTTTCCTGTGCCTTCGGGCAAACCGAGAGAGCGCCAAACTGCTTTTGCTTTGCCGTTTTCTTTTACCTGTATCACGGCATACAGTCTGCCTTTTTTAGGTTGCACGCTTGCCGCAAGTGTATTTTGTGTTCCCATTTATTATCACTCCTTTTTTGATTTTCGGCTCTGCGCCGACACAGACAATATCACAAGACTGTTTGCAAGTCCAGACATTATTTTGAGTTTTTTCGATTAAATAAACCTTGGGGTTCGAATCTCCCTTATCAATTTGCCGAAGATAATTTATCAAATGTGATTTTGCAATACGATTTTCTCTGCCAACTTTAACAGCAGGCAGATTTTTTTCTTTGATAAGCTTGTAGACGGTTTTCGTGCTGACTCTCAGTATTTCAGAAACCTCTGCGACAGTCAGCGCCGTAGGATATTTACAAAGTGATTTTTCGTATTCTTTTTTCGTCATTCAGCGTCCTCCATATTGTTTATAAACTGCCAATTATCATCAAGCAATTCTTTCAAATTAATGTTACCGCGCGTTTTTGCCATTCTCACATTTGCTTGCTTCCTTACAAATTCTAATTCGTGCGGTGACCATTCGGTATCCTGATAAGCAATAATTTGACAGAGCATATCAAGAATTACAGCATAACGGTACAGTCCTTTTGACATACGTGATGCGATAGGACGAACCTCGTCTTGAATTGCTTTTACTAATTCTTCTGTAATAAACGTGCTGTGATTTTCACAAATCAAGCGGTCAATATACGTTTCAAGTGCCTTTGTAACGAACTGAGAAAAGGAAGATACATCTGCTTCGCCGAACAGAATCTCGCACCTTTTTGTCAATTCTTCATCGAGATATACCGTTTTTCTTACTGCGTTGTTTGTTTCATTCATTTTTGATTTCTCCTTATTGTTGTAGTAGCGTGCCGAGTCTCACACCATAAACACTGCGGAACAGTCGGCATAATCTGCTGTATTCGCACACATTCTGTGTGTGATATTCGGTTTGCGACACCCCTGTGCAATTTACACAGGCGGTGTCAGGAAATGGCTTAACATAGCGTAATTCCTCGGTCGGCTCTGCCGTCCGATGTGACCCGGGGCGGTGTGACAGCACCGTCCCTTTCTCCTGCTTTATTTTCGACCCTGTATTTTAGACTGAATTTTTTGATTGCCTGTCAATATGCACAGGGCGAAAATTATTTGCGTTGCCCTGTTTAAGAGCCGAAAGCAAAATATAATCTGTCATGCTCACGTGTTTTGAATTAGCACGATTTTGAAGCATTTTCTTTTCTGTTGGTGTCAGTCTGATTGTCAGGCTTTCTGTTCGATTTCTATTGTATCTCACATTTATCTCCTGTCGCCGAATTTCGCCGTTCTATTCTGCTGTCAGGTACTTTCCGCAAATCTTTCCGAAAGAGCCACACGCTCGCTCACAGGGGCGCAAGTGACGACAGGAACGCAGGATTTACTGTCCAATATCTTTACGTCACTTACGGCACTTCCGTCACGGTCGAAAGAATAGGAAATATCCACAAGCCTTTGTCCGTTGCTTCTGCGGTTTGTAAACTGCACGCCGTGTTCTTCCAGCGAATACCGCCAGCGGTTCATCATCTGTTTAAAACTTTTTGCAGACAGCCTTTTGCCGTAGTGCGAATTAAAAAGTTCTGTGAATTCGCTGTTCGTTCCGCTAAAGAATTTTTGTGCTTTCATAAGCTCCACAAGCGATACCATTTCATCGGGCAGTATCATCTGCGGATTTTCAAGACTGTCCGAAACAAGAGTCCAAACACAATTTTCTTTTGACAGCTTCATTTCCATTTCACGGTATTCAATATCTCTGCCCGTGCAAACGAGCGTTGCCGCATCTGCATTTCGTTTGCTTTTATCAAGAACGAATATCGCATCCATCGCTCCGCTGATTCCTGTTGTCCCAGATATTTTATTCAGCGGGTCGCCGTCTCCCTGCTTTCGTAAATGGTGCACAAGCAGAATAGAAATTTCCAATTCATCTGCAAGATGTTTCATTTTTCTTACATCATCATAATCGTTTGCGTAAGATGTGTCGGTGGTGCTTGCACGGATAATTTGAAAAGTATCAACAGCAACAAGCACCGTGTCAGGATGCTCCGAAACAAAATTGCGTATTTGTTCGCACAGCCCATCTGCAAGCGTTCCTGCCATGGTTGCAAAATATGCGTTCTCAGGTACTTCATCTGTAAGCATACAAAGTCTTTGCTGTATTCTGTTCAATGGGTCTTCCAAACAGAGGTATAGGGTTGTGCCTTTTTGTGTTGATAAATTCCATATCGCTTCACCCTTTGCAATGCGGACGCACAAATCAAGCACCAACCAGGATTTTCCGATTTTCGGCGCACCGCCGAGTATGGAAATACCCTGTGGCAAAAGTGTTTCAACGCAAAACTTCGTCGGCGGAAGCTTCATATCCATCAGTGTTTCACCGTCGATGACGGTGAGTTTTTCATTTTCTTTCATAAAAATATTTCTCCTTTTCATTTTAGCTGCTGTTGCTGATTTTCTTTCTGCTGACGAACCACCCATATCTGTCATCAACTCCTTGTTCTTGAATAAGGCTTTTCAGAAAAAGCTATGCGGCATTCCTGAAATTTTGGAATCCCATAGTTTGTTGCAAAGTCATATTTCTTCTGTTATGCACCCTACCGGCTACCGTTCATCTGTAATGTTTTGCCTTCATTACGTATTCATCCGAAACCTGTTGAGGTTTCTTACCCGGACGCAGAGATAGAAACAGCCGATGCGCTCGCATGAAGGTCATCGCACATTCTCTTTTCCCTGTTTGCTCGCTCACCGCCAAAGGCGTGTCTTGGCATAGCTCTTACTTTGTCCTTTATATCTGTCACCGTTACGGCTATTCAATTGTAATTGGTACTTTTTCTTTCTGCCTGTTTATGATATAATTATAACAAGCTGAATAAGAACATAAAATATGAGAGTAATCTTCACTTTTTTTAATAAAGTTTATTTCAAGACACGTGGGTGACTGCAAAATATGAATCAACCGTATGGACTGTATGCGACCGTATATTTGCAGACGGGAAAACATGTAAACAGGTTGCTCCGAAACAAAAACATAAAATACTTGTCGAGAATGATCCAGTCATCGAAGCATACGACCGCACACAGCGAAAAATGTATAAGCGGTTGGAACGTGCCGCCGATACGCCTTTTAAAAATGTTCGGTATATGGACTACGAAATGTATGATAACTGGCTGAGAACTGCACAGAACACTAAGAAGGACTATATTGCCGGCAATCTCACCGCAGAAGAAGCACTTAAGGTTATAGAGGTAAATGACTGAAAATTCCTTGACTTTTTATCTTTTTGCAGTATAATTTAGTGATTTAGCAATCTTGCTATTTGGTCGGATGGGGAATTTGTTGAAAGGAAGAAAACATATGAAGCATAATTTTCAATTTATTTCAAAGCATTCCGATGATGTAAGAGAGGCATATCAAAACATACAGAAGATATTAAATCTGGTGCACAGAGATCTTTCAAAGTATTACACATTTCAGGCAAAAGTAGTAGGCAGTTACTCCCGCAATATGATCACCAAGGATATGAAGGGAAATGTCGGATTCGATTTTGACTTCAACATCTATCCCAATGACGATGAGAATAGCTTTTCAGCAAAAGAGATTAAGCTGTTATTTAAACAATCACTGGATAAGTTTGCGCGAAACTACGGGTACGATGACGCAGAAGACCCGACCAGGGTTTTAACCATTAAGGTCAAAGACAAAGCAAATTCCCGTATTTTACATAGTATAGATTTCGCATTTGTAAATGATTATGAAGATGATGAGGGAAATACTTGTCAAGACTATATTCGTTTCAATAAAAAACACAAATCCTACTCTTGGGAAGAACAGCCACAGGGATTTTATATGCTTCCTGAGAGGAGTGACCTACTGAAAGCAAATGGTCTTTGGAGCGAAATGAAGCAAGTGTATCTTGATAAGAAAAATAAAAACGAAAATCCTGATAAACATTCACGCTCTTTGTTTGCCGAAGCCGTAAACGAAACTTACAGAAAATTTATTGACTAACCATTGTAAAAGCACCGTTGAAATTTGTGATTTCCAACAGTGCTTTTTTCTTTTCACAAAAGCGGTATAATTCTCATCGCTTAGATAATTCTTGCCCATGGTGAATATACTTTTAAACGCACGCGCAGGCGTTTTATAACGGATTTTTTCATCTGCAAACGAAGTATATTTTCAATTTACTTTTATGCGGTTTTTGTTTTAATTTTCATCTGTTTCCTCTATATTGCACATTTCTTCCACTGTCAGTTTCATACCAGGGCGGAATCCTTCAATGAATGACCTAAGTTAAAATGCACAGTAGATTTCACCTCCTGCATCTTTGCACTTTTGAAAGATTTCTTTTTGCTGATTCGTGAGCGTTGCCAGCAGGTCATTTTCGTTTTTCACCACAAGAGAGAGCAGTGTGGCTTCTCTACCGGACTTCTTAATATCACAATCGTGTGGATAAATATTTCAGTAATACAAATCTTCAAGTGTTGTCATTTGAATTTTTCTCCTCATGCAAAGATGGCAACTCCGTATCGATCATTCCCGACACAAAGTCACCCTCTTTTTTCATTTGTTCCGCCGCTATCAGCGTATGTTTTACAATGAGGAGTTCCATCCAAAGCAGTTCGTCATAACCATCCGGAATTCCGTTTGTGAACAAATCCTTGATGGCTGCACCCATAATGCCGCCGTCATCGTACTTTTCACCGTTGCCCTCGCCGCGGTATAATTCTTCTATGCTAATTTGTGCCATTACCGCACCTCCTTTGCAACACAAACATCTACCACAAAGGAAGCAAAAAGTCCAGAGATTTTTCGATATAAAAGCAAAAGCGCCGCATTTCTACGACGCTATAATCATTCATTCCTGAACCCATTTCAAGAAGCTATAATACTTTAATCTCACTTTAGAAGGATTTATATTTAATACATTTCTATGTTTTGCAACAAGATTTTTACATAATCTTTTTATGTGTAAAGGACATATATTCAAAAGATTTTCAACTGTTTGTATATCATCATTGTTGCCAATGTTTTTTGGAAAGATCTGTATATTCATTAAAAAATTTAAGTATTATGGTCAAAGAAAAAGCATCGGTTTGAATTGCTAAAACAGATAATATCTCTTGATTGTTTTGACATAAACATTTATCGTTAATAAGACTTTTATAAACACAATAAGCTTCACTAATGTTTTCTATTCTTATTTCTTTTGTATTCAAATTATATCTTATTTTTCATATCAGTTTATCACTTAATACTTGTGTATTAGATAGTTCGTATTTTTCGCTCTGAATGAACTCAATTGTCAATTCATACATATTTTCAAAAGTATCCTTATAAACTACAGCAATATGTACATTATCCCCATATAGCTCGTCACTTCTGACTAATATTTCTTTCTCTAAAACATCTTTGCTTGCCAAAGGAGTATATGGCAAAACGACTTCACAGTTATCGCTATCGCGCGAAATAACTTTTATAGGAATACCAATGTTTTGTGAAATATTAGTAATTTTAATTTTAATCTTTATCTCATGAATGGTGTGTTTATTTTCATCAGGGATTGCAATCGCTTTACAACACTGTATGTTGAAGAAGGGCTTTGCATCTAACCGTAGATCTTGCTTTCGGTTTCGTTCTTGTATTGCTACAGAATACTGTACACCTAATAAACCAATAAATGCAGGCATAGCAACCGCAAACAACGATGACATTGTTTCAAACAAATCTTTTGCATTTGCAAAATAACTAATTTTCGATAATACAAACATCAATATTATTACAAATCCGAAAACACCTACAAATGCCAGCCCGCCACTCATCAAATCATCTTTCTCTTTGAATTCGGTCATTAAATCCTTTATATCCCATATCCACTTTATACATGCGTACACAATTATAGAGAATGCTAACCAAACCATAGCAAGACATCCGGCCCATAGTGTCCAATTATGCTGATTTTTTGTGTAAATAGCAGAGAACACAACCATAGTAATTATTGAAAGTATAATGGATATACGAAAGATAATTTTTGCTTTTCTTCGAACTGTTTTTATATTCTTCAATTATGCTACACCTCTAAATAAATATCTTCTTACGCCGCAGGATATGTGTTGTACACATACTCATAAATCCGCTGTCTATAAGTTGCGATAGCATTATCATCATAACTATCCGGCAGATCTGCCCACAGCAAATCACGAATCAACACGCTGATAATAGACTGAGTTTCCTCCTTGTCGCGCCAATGGTCAAGTTCACGAATACGAGCCTTGATTTTGGATAGCATCGTTTGCGCAAGTTTTTTAACCTTTTGTACTTCTTCCTTTGACAAAGAATCTTTGACAAGCAGATCAAACATGGTCAGCTCTTCATCACTTTCAAACCCTTCTTTGACATATCGCTTCTGCTCATCATCAAGTTCACTGACAAGCTTCATTAGATTTTCAAAGATTATAGCAATCTCATCTTTCTTATTATCGCGGTTGTATTCATCCACTATCTCCTGATAACGCTGATAATAATCAATACGCAGAGGATTTGCTTGTAACATCTTAGCAAGACGTTCTTCAACCAACTGTTGCAAATCTTTCAGGAATAGATTTTTATTCTGCACTTTTTCAAATTCACGGCGTAAGCGGTCAAAGTCAATTTTGCTTATATCAAACTTCTTGTTCTCCTCCGATCCGACATTTTTAGTAACGGCTACATATTCGCTGACGATATCATTGATTTGTGCCATCAATGCCGAATTATCCGCATTTTTACGTTTCTCTTGCAGCTGATCATATATCTCACCGATTGCATTCTTATAGCGATGTGTTTCTTCTGAAACTTCGTTTTTCCCAATATATTTGAACATACGGAAAAGCTCGCGTGCCTGTATTTCAAAGCGCTTTTTGATTTCATCGGTGGCACACATGGCATCAGCTCCAGCTTTAACTAAAGCTAGCTTTACAAAATCCTTTGCATTGATCAATGCTTTAAGTGAGAAATGGTGTTCCTCCATATACAATTCAATTTCTTTAATCGTACCTATAATTTTTTCAATAAGTTCCGATTTGTCAGGTGCAGGATCATCTCCCTGCTTTCCTTCACCCGAGGTATAATCCGCCAACGCCTGACGCAAAGCCTTTACTACGCCTATATAATCAACCACAAGACCATTGCTTTTTCCGTCACATACACGGTTAGCACGGGCGATCGTCTGCATCAATGTGTGTGCCTTTAACGGCTTGTCCAAATAGATGGTTGCAAGTGACTTTACATCAAATCCGGTCAGCCACATAGCACATACGAAAACGATACGAAACGGATTATCAGCATCCTTGAAATCCTTGTCCATCTCGCGTTTTTCCATCTTGGTGCGATGCGGTATTATATCCAATCCCCAATTTTTAAAGTTTTGAATTTCATTTTGTTCCTGGCTGATGATAACTGCCATCTCGGTTTCTTTCATCCAGTCTATCTTTCTCTGTAATTCCTGTGCCTCTTGCTGTGTTGCCGATTTAAGCGCAGCTTCAAGCTCCTTTATTTTCTCTGCCCAATATTTTTGAGCAAGGTTATACATACGCACACAAGTCACCTTATTTACGCATACGAACATCGCTTTTCCTGTTGTCCACAGTTCCGAATAATGATCTACAAAATCACGAGCAATAGTGTCAAGGCGAGGCTCGGATGTGATGATATGTATGTCCTTTGCCAGTTCAAGTTCCAACTTTGCCTGCTGATTCACATCCAAATCCGCTGCCTCAACAGCATCTAAAAGTGCATCATTGATTTCGGGGTTGGTGATATTCAGCATATCGCTGCGATTTTCATAGTAAAGAGGAACCGTTGCGCCGTCATCTACCGCACGTTTAAAATCATAAATAGAAACATAACTACCAAAGGTACGTTCGGTAATATTATCATACTTAAATAGTGGCGTTCCGGTAAAGCCGATACGGGAAGCAGTCGGCAGCAGATGACACATATTATCGGCGAAAATACCGTTTTGCGAACGGTGTGCTTCGTCCGACAGGATAATAATATCGTGATCGGATGTTATAGGTTCCACAGTATTATCGTTAAATTTCTGAATTAGCGTAAAAATAAAACTTGGATTACCACGCAGCATTTCATAGAGTTTTGCACCGCTTGAAGGTATGTATTGCCGCGCTTTCCCTGAAAGCTGACCGCAAGCTTCAAAAGTGTCACTGATCTGCTTGTTGAGTTCATCACGGTCGGTGAGAATAACAAAGGTGGGACTACCGGCAAACTTGCGGCGGATCTTCTGTGCAAGAAAAACCATAGAATAACTTTTTCCGCTACCTTGAGTGTGCCAAAATACACCGAGTTTACCGTCTTTCAGTTTTCTTACCTTGTACGATTCCACAGCTTCATTAACGCCGAGATATTGATGGTTTCGGGCAAATATCTTTGCCGTTCTTCCACCTGAATGGTCAAAGAGAATAAAGTTCTCAAATAGATCCATAAAATTGTGCTTTTCACAAATGCCAAGAAGCATCGTTTCAAGATCGACAGCACCGGCCTCATTTTCCTTCAGTCGTTTCCATTCGTGGAAAAAGTCATATTTAGAACCCATTGTACCGACTTTTGCTTCAAGTCCGTTAGAAAGCATAAGGAAAGCATTAAAATGAAACAACTGCGGAATGGTACCGAGATAATCGGTATAGTTGCAGTCGTAGGCGTCCTTTACATCAACGCTCTGCTTTTTCAACTCTACAAACAACAAAGGAATACCATTGACAAAACCTACAATATCGGTGCGACGGCGATATAGTTCACCGTAAATCTTCATTTCCTTAACTGCAAGAAAATAATTGTTTTCGGGTTCTTCAAAATCAAACACAACAGCGTATCGGGTTTCAAAGGTGCCGTCTGTCTTTTTGACCTGAACAGGGATACCGTCACGGAGCATGGAATATTTTTCTTCGTTAATTTGCATCAAAGTAGCGGAGGCGGCATAGGTGCAAAGAGTCTTGGCAGCAGAATCAGCATATTCTTCCGTCATCCATTCGTTGTTATCAAATAATGCTTTGCGCAGATACCTTGTCAACACAATCTCCTTGTATGACTTTCTGCCGAGAGTACCGTTTTCACCTAACTGCTCTTTATCGTAAGCGAGAACAACATCCCATCCAAGCTTGTTTTGCAAAACATTACCGGCACTGTTCTGCACCAATATGTTTTCAGAATATTCCCAGCTCATTGTTTTCGGTTCCCTTCTTCTAATTCTTTAATACAAAACTCCTCGTTAATTTTTACAATAACAAGAATCATAATTTTTAAGAATTCAATATAATCTGTTTTCTGTGTTTCTTCATCTCTTGGATATGTACTGTGTATATACTTGTTTCTTAAATCTTTTCCGTCGCTATATACTGATTTGTTTAGCATATAATTAAGATAGCTTTGCTCTGGTTCCGAGAATAATGTGTTTAAAATGCGAATCTTATTAAAATAAATTCCCGCATTTTCTACGTATTTCAAACATATAACATCATTATCGTAATACCTTTTCAAGTGGAATACTTTTCTTTGGCAAAAAGATAATTTCCCGTAAGAGCCGATTGATAGATATTCATTTGACACCAACCAATTAATTTTCTCTTTTTGTAATTCATTAAAATCATCATAAAACATTTCTTCGTTCTTGATTAGGTTGAAAAAATCAGAATACTTTTCTTTGGTTTTTTCAGTATAAGATAATAATGACTGATCCGAAAACAAATAAAACATTGCTGTATTTATAAACGAATCATCAATGTAGCCATACTTACTTTTTAATTGACTTGTGACATTAGAAAAGACAATATGTTCTGATGACATTTCATACAATTCACGATCAATTACTCCATCTCTGACAAACATATTATATTGTTTCAATACACCATCCATCTCAGAAGCAATATTACGTATTTTTTCTAAATAAGATGTATTTTCCGATGAAGGTGTAAAAGTAAATCCATTTGCACCAAATTCATCTTTCAGATAAATTTCAAAAAACCACTGAAAGACTTTCTCCAATTCAATACCTTTGCTTTTTAGAAATTGATAATATAGGCCTATTTGAGACGATGCTAACATGTTTGAAATTACAAATTGATGTCCTTTTTTATAGCAATCTTTCCCCTTGACCATAAATATTCCTTCCATGGTGCTTATTTTCGAGGCAACAGAAACAAAAGAAGGACAAAATTGCAGGTCGAATAGTTCAAACACATAAATAAAGTTATTCAGTATTGTTGGATAATCCAAATTTTCTTCCAGCCATTTAATATCATAGGTCAGATGATATACATTGCCGTCTTCCAAATTTATCTTTGTGGTATCAACATCGGAAAAGGAAACACTTACACCATATCCGTATGATGTCGTTTTCTCGGAATGATTGTGCCAATATTCGCTATATCTTTTTCGAGCCGCTAATTTTACTTTGTCACTAATTGGACACTCTTGTTTGTCTCTTCCATCAAAAATCAGTTGTAGTAAGTTAGGATTAACTTGCTCTGAGTTGATATACTTTTGAAAAATTGCTTCAAATTTCGTGGGAAGGAAGTGCTTTGGCAAGTAATAGCTTTCTTTGCTGTCTTTAAGAAATACACTTGCCAAAATACCAATAGTTTGTTCTGACTCACACATATAGTCCGCAATTACCACGTCATAGTGATTAACAATATTTGAATGCTTTAAAAGTTTATGCAGTGTTGTATCCGGGCGATTTAAGTACTCAGAAAAAGCGATGTCCGACACTTTTTCATAAGCCTTAAATTGATTAAAATATTCTAAAAAATAATCAAAATAGCCCACATAAATTTTGTCAACAGACTGAAGAAATAACTTATCAGTGATTTTGGAAAACCATTTTGCGATAAATGGTAATATAGGTGCACAAGCTTTTTTGTTCTTTTCGGCGACTTCTTTACCATATTTTTCTTCGATGCCTTTTGATTCGATAATTCTTTTTGCGGTTTCGAGTTCAAATACAGTATTAACCGGAATATCAAAGGATGTATAATTAAAAGAATTAATGATTTCTATCGCTTTTTTATAATCATCTTCTTTTGAATAGTATTCACCGTGATACTTTAATCCTGTATAATTATCATCCATAAATACATCTCCTTAATTATTCCATCAATTCGCCGTTCATGAGTTTTGGCAATAGCCGGTCACGGGCTTCTGTTGCGTTTTTAATTTTCATTTTTAGACATTCCATTTTTCGTTGAACTGCTTCTGAGCAATTATTGTATTGCGCCAAAAGCTCATCCGTAGGAGTAAATAACGGGATATTTTCAATCATACCTTTTGTAAGGAATTTGATTGTAGAGCCACTTGCACCTTTAACAAGAACAGCCATGTTTTCATTTACTGCATTATAAAGCAAATATAGATATTTTTCTTCGATGGGAGATAGCACATAAGTTCTCTGATACGCCTCAAATTTTCCTCTATAAAGTTTAACATTGAAATCACCATTTCCTGCTAAAATAATTGCACTCGTATCGAAGGAATACGACGGTGATTTTATAGGCTCTTGTGAACAAGTGAAGAAAGGATATGCACCATCTTTCGTGCCAAAGTTTGCATCTTTTTTGCCAGTAATTATAGGGGCAATATCGCAGAGAGATATTTTTCTCCACCCCTTCGGCACGCCGTCAACAATAGGTGTGTTTTCATGTCCGGGGAAACGGAGGTCAACAAACCATTCTTTATAAAGTCGCTGTGCCGCTTCTTCCATTAACTTAATCTGCTTTTTGTTGTTTTCAATAAGATCATCGTAAGCGGAGAGAATATCAACAATTTTATTTTGTTCTTCTATTGTAGGAATATCAATTTCAATATTGCGCAAAGCTGTCAAACTTAATGTCCGCTGTGCTGCGCCGATTGCCGCCGCATCTGCTTTGGCATAAAAATCTCTACTCAACATGGTGTAATACAGAAAACGCGGCAGTATTTTTCCATTTGAGCGCAATATCGCTATGTGTCGTTGAAAAACAAATTTTTGATTTTCCTTTATGTAAACAGGTATTCCAAAAGAACCTACAACAGAATACAACACATCTCCAACTTGAGCTTTGCGTTTGCTATCCAATCTATCATAGTATTCTTGAGGCACAAACATTGTGTTGGTAAAATCAATTTGATTCATAGCGTTGATATTGGAAATTGTAACAAACGGTATACCACTCTCCGCTTTCGGCGGTGGCAAATGATCTCCGTCTGCTATTGAAACGCAACACTCCGATAGTTTCACCGTTTCCCAACTCATAACCCCATCTCCTTCATATTCTTCGAGATGGTTGCCATCAAATCATTGGACTCATTCTGCAATGCAAGCAATTCTTTATGTATCTCTGCCATACGCTGTGCAAAATCTACGCCATCATCCTCTACAGGAGTGACGCCCACATAAGCTCCTGGAGTTAAGGAATAACCTTTTTCGGCAATTTCCGCACGGGAAGCACACTTGCACAGACCGAGAATATCTTTATACTCTCCCTCTCCGAACTTTTCGGTCAGCCACTCTTTCTCGGCAATAACGGAATTGACCTCCTCAATAGACTGAAAAGTCAGCTCTGCAAGAGTTTCGAGCTTCTTTTCATATTCACGGTATGTTTTTGTGCCGAAATCTTTAGCAAGCTGTTTTTTATCTTCCTTATTCAGCCCTTCAATATATTTTACCGCGTCATCTTTGGCACTGCCTGCCGCATAACGCATCGCGTCCAATGCTCCCTTTATCTCAGCAACATTATGTATATCAAAATTCTCTGATGTATTGCTTACAGTATTGCAAGCAATAGATATTACGCTGTCTATTTGAGCAGGAAGTATTTTTTCAAGCTCATCTGCCTGTTCGATTGCAATTTTCACCTTATCACATATTGCTGCATGATATTCAGACAATAGCTTTTTATATTTTTCAGCCTCGTCGCGGTACAGCCAGACAACAGCGTTGAGATTTTTTATCTGCCACTCGCTCCACTCGTTAAGTGTGCGGTCAACAACAGTATAATAATTGCGAGCATCGATTAATAAAACCCTATCCTTGTTTTTCTCGCGCTTGGCTTTGTCAAAGAACCAAAGCGTACAAGGCAAGCTTTTTGTGTAGAAAAAGTTATTGCCCACAGAAAGCATAACATCCACATCACCAGTCTCAACAAGCTGTTCGCGGATATTTTTATCTTTGCCCTGGCTGTCTGTTGCCGAAGACGCCATTACAAAACCTGCGCGCCCAGTACTGTTCAGATATGCGTGAAAATATGAGATCCACAGATAGTTTGCGTTGCCGATCTCCTTGTTTTTGTTGACACTGGGAAGACCAAACGGCAGACGGCCTGCGTTCTGCGCCGTTTCGGATTTTACCTTGTCCACATTAAAAGGAGGATTCGCCATAACATAATCGCATGAGCCTACAAGGTTGTGAGCATCATGATAAAAACTGTTTGCTTCATCACCTGATACAATTTTTGCATTCAGTCCATGCACCGCCATATTCATAATGCAAAGCTTTGCGTTATAATCCACCTTCTCCTGACCGTAAAATGTCATAGCAGTATTGGCGTTTGTGCCGTACTGTTCGATAAAATCGGCAGAAGAAACAAACATACCGCCGCTTCCACAGGCAGGATCGAGTACGGTTCCGTGACTCGGCTCAATAATATTAACGATCATTCGCACTAAAGATTTAGGTGTAAAAAACACACCATCATCAGAAGCTACAGCAGGCGCAAATTTATTGAGAAAATATTCGTAAATACGACCGATGATATCGTCCTTTATCTCATTGAAAGCGCTGTTATTGAAAATGCGGAGAAGCTCACGCAAAAGATCGTTTTGCAAAATAGTATAGTCCTTTGGCAGAATGCCTTTAAGCTGTGCGGACTGTTCTTCAATCAATTCCATTGCGCGGTTAATAGCTTGTCCCATATCGGTATTATCGGGCAGGTTCAGCAGATAATCATATCGCGCTTCTTCTGGGAGAAAGATTGCACTTTTAGTCTTGAAATCAGCCGCTTCTACGGGCAGAACTCTGCCATTACGAACAGGGCGGTCTTTTAATATATCAGTTTCAACGAACTTGAAACGGCTGTAAGCATACCGCAGAAAGATAAGACCGAGTACGGGCATACAATACTCCTGTGATGTTACTTTTGAATCAGCGCGCAGAAGGTCTGCCGCTTCCCATAATTCTGTTTCAAGTTTACGAATATTTATCATAAAATCTTCTCCATTACAATTTTCAAAGTTCCTCCGTCTTAAAGGTCGTATACCCCTCGTAATAGTAGCTGTGGTCGATGCCTTTCATATAGACTTCACGGCTGTTGATATCATCAGTTAAGGCATTTTTAAGGATGTGCTTAATTTCGATATCTTTAATCGGGCTGCGTTCCATTGCGAGGAGATAATCCTCTTTATCGACCTGACTCCAATCGACTACTTTTCCAATCTCTTTCTTTAAAATGCAGTCGAGCCATATACGTGTACTTCTGCCGTTGCCTTCGCGGAAAGGATGAGCGATATTCATTTCTACATACTTTTCGATGATTTCATCAAAAGTGGACTGCGGCATTTTATCGATATTTACAAGAGCCGCTTCCAAATACATCAGCGGTGCAAAACGAAAATTACCTTTTGAAATATTTACGGTGCGGATTTTGCCTGCGAAATCATAGATATCTTCAAACAGATACTTGTGGATTGCTTTTAGAGATTCAAATTTACCCGCCACTAATTTATCGAGAATACCGTTTTCAAAAAGTTCGATAGCTTTCTTTTTACTGATTCTTTCTTCCGCCTCGGCAAGCTCCGGAGCAGAAGTAATTCCTAATTTATTTTCCAACGCCATTATTTATCCCCCCTTTGTTTCATCGGGGATAAACTCCATAATGTCATCTACACCGCAATTAAGGGCGGCGCAGATTTTGCCGAGGGTTTCGACAGTAACATTCTCGCCCTTGCTCATTTTGGTGATAGTGTAATTGCTTATCTCGGCAACCTTTGCAAGGTCTTTTTTCTTCATATCGTGATCGATTAAAAGTTTCCAAAGTTTTTTGTAACTGATAGCCATAAAGCACACCTCGTAGAAATGATATAATTTAACAGATACATTATATCACATCAGTCGCACTTTTGCAATTAAAAATATAGCGTTAGCTGTATTTTTTGTCAAAACGCCAAAATAGTTTCTTTTCGCTTAAATGATTGTAATTATTCACTTTCGGAAATTTTGCGTATTTCTACACTTTTTCCAAAAGCAAAATCTCGGCTAAAATGAGTAAGTTTCATATTTTAGCCGAGGTGTTCTATTTAGGCGTAATATTTCAATGTCATGGTTTGTTTAGAAGTGATGAAATAAAAAAATAATTTTCATCAAGTTCCTATTTCATCTTATATATATAATGATTGGAAATCCTATGAAAGTATATTTGGCATAAATTGTTTCTAAAGCAATTATGGCAACTCAATGTAAGATATCATAAACCAAGATACTCATATAACAAAAAAGAGGTGTCCTGCTGCGCGATTGCAAGACACCTGCTATTATTAATTTATATATGCGTATATATATATTTCTTTAAAAAGATTACTCCACAAATTTGTGTTTTTTCCTAATGAGTCTGGTGTTTCAGCTTTTTCGTCCAATATAATACCAACTAATTTTGAACCTAACGCTTTCCATACATCAAGTGGTCTTTTTTGCCATTCGTATAACCCGGTTTTATTATCTACCTTAACTAACGCCCTAAAAGAACCAACTAGCGGATACAAAAGACCTTTAGGTACCACATATGAAACTTCTTTCTCACCGAACATTGTTTTTCCAACTACATCACCATTATGGTATTTCGAATATTTTCGAGTTCCATATCGTCTATTAGTTGCATTTGCAGTTGCTGCAAATTCGAGTTCAACAGTTTCCCATAAATTAAAAATATCTTTAATTATAGGTTTCATCATTTTAACCATTATATCTCTATTGATTTTTTGTTGATGTTTATCAAAACTATCCATGTTTAAAAACTTACGCAAAGTAGTTTCCTTGCCAGAATAGCATTGAATAGGTTGTGCCTCATTCAAAGTGCCCAGTGATGTTTTGTATGGATACATACTCTGGCTAAACATTGCTGTTATAGCTATAATTTCACGAACATCAATGGGATTTATATTTTCATCATTATAATGTTCATTCATTTTATACTGTATTCTATTTGCAAAAGATAAGCCTTCAAACGCCGACTTTATCTCTTCAAAGCTGTTTTCCAGCTCAGCAATAGATTTTAAATCCACTTGTACTGAAGTATTTCTTGCAGCTGCAAGTTCAACGGGAGAATCCAACCCTGTAATAATCTCAAAAAAGACATATCTGTTTTCGTTTAAAGCATGCGAAATATTAGCAGATAAAATTGCGCGAAGAGTGTGACCACCGTCAATGTTTCCGTGAATTTCAGGATCATCGAACATAATGCACAGTTCTTTTGTGGCGTTATCGTACTTAACATCAAATGCAGAAATTAAGACTCCGCGGTTTAATTCGTGAAAGTTATCGTTATCTCTTAAACTCTCTGTGATTTTTCTTGCAACATTCGTGGACATTTTTTGTTCACGAGGGTTCGTTGAGAACCAATCATTCATTTCCTGAGGTATACTATTTGCTTTGACATAGCATACATACTTTACGTGACCATCAGGTAAGCCTGTAGGGTCGTCCATTTTCTTGAAAGATTTTGCGATAAGAATCATTTTTTGCATAACCAAATCTCCTTATAAATAAAAAATTCTGTTTTTGCAGAATGGCAAAAACAGAAACACTTATCGCGCATATTTATTTCTATTCAACCAAATCCGCAAAGAGATACTGGAACTTAAACAAGCAGAATCGCTTGCAAGTTACAATTTAATTATATCATATAATGTTTTTTTGTCAAGGAACTATATATGCAATTATCTAAAAACTTATCAATACATTATTTTTTCTTTAAAATATACCACATGACTTTGTGTGTTGTGCGGCGGAACCGGGGCATCGATTTGCACTGACAAATGGGTGAAATTGTGGTGAAAATCGGTCTTGTTCTATGACAAATTCTAATATTTGCCTTTAGAATTTTATTAGAACTCGAGGAAAAGTGTAGTTCCTTTGCGACATTGATTTTGCCACGGTTTTAGGGTCGGAAAAGTCAAGAAAGCCTTGAAACACGGTAGGTTTCAGGCTTACTGTAACTTCTCTTATCTTCCGTCAAATTCCGCTAACTTCTGTTTTGCGTGAATGACTCGAAATCAGGTAATCCCTAACGGGACCGAGGGTTCGAATCCCTCACTCTCCGTTTCATGTTATGAAATTTTATAGATCGGTGTTACGCTTTAAGAGTGTAACATCGATCTTTTGCATTATGGGATTAAGGCGTCAAAGGTCCTTGATCATCATAAAACAATGCTTTGTTTTCTTATTGAAATAAATTGATCAATTGAAAATGGAGGAACTTTATGAATGGACACAAAAGAAAAATAAGTAAAACGATTATTTACTTTAGAAAACAAATAAAACATATAAATTCACAAAATAATATTGCTTTTTTGAGAAAAAAACCGTATAATATCAACAAGTTGATGAACAAAGGGGTTCAGCAATGAGAGAATTCATGGGCTTTTCCTGAAGTGGAAAGAGCTTGCGTGTGGTCTCTGTTGCTGGACTCCTTTTTTGTTGGATAGGAGGAATAACATGGCTAAGGAAAAAGCGAGAAACAATGCGCAATCTGAAATTGCAAAGGCAATGCAGGTGGTCGATCATGAAAAAAG
>ENA-OPCU01000141-OPCU01000141.1-human-gut-metagenome-genome-assembly--contig:-NODE-141-length-30885-cov-4.397275_pt1 | contig 30885 bp, 19 predicted proteins | sample MGYA00241255_ERZ501490 | MGnify/ENA primary metagenome ERZ501490 (study PRJEB25962, sample SAMEA2042627) | human gut metagenome | biome: human gut; feature: human-associated habitat; material: faeces... | reverse complement strand
ACTTCAGGAAGGATGTGAGCGTTATGTGTAACTTGAGTCAGGGAATTGAAGAAAAAGGAATTGCAATTGGAGAGGCTGGACTTATTGTCAAAATGTATAAAAACGGTTTTACTGCAGAACAGATAGCGGCAGCTACAGATAAAGATCTAGAAGCAGTGAAAAAAATTATTGCCGACAAGGAGCCTATGCCAGCATAGGAAAATGTTATTGGGAATAAGAAGCCTTTGAGTGTAATGACTTGAAGGCTTCTTCTGGATAATTGGGAAAATGATATTGTGTTGAATAAAGAACTTTTGGCGAAGCGGTTCAAAAAATAGAAGAAGAAATTTATTATATGAAAAAATGGAGGATTTTATGAAGCTTTTGATTGTAGTAGACATGCAGAACGATTTTGTTACAGGGAGCCTTGGAACAAAGGAGGCTCAGGCGATTGTGGAAAACGTCGTCTGCAAAATCAAAGAAACCCCGGCAGAACAGATCTATGTGACGCAGGACACGCATCCGGAACAGTATCTGCAGACAAAAGAAGGACTGCATCTTCCGGTTGCACATTGCATCGAGGGAACGAATGGACATTGCCTGTGCCCGGCAGTAGAGCAGGCGTTGAAAGAAAAACAGGTGGATGCAGCGAGAAAAATTCAAAAGCCCACCTTTGGCTCCATGGAGTTGATTGAGAAACTGCGCTCGGACGAGAAAATCGTTGCGGATTCGAACCTGCAGATCGAGCTGGTCGGACTTTGCACCGGAATCTGTGTGCTCTCCAACGCGATTTTGTGTAAGGCTGCATTTCCTGAGGCAGATGTGATCGTTGATGCGGCAGCGTGTGCCTGCGTGACGCCTGCTTCTCATGATACTGCGCTGGCGGCAATGAAGCTGTGCCAGATTGAAGTAGAGAAGGAAGGGAAAGAACCCTGGAGAAATTAAACATAGGATCCTGACATTTTTGTTGACAGAATCGAAAAGAGTGCTATAATGAAATCAAACATATGAATAATTGTTCATATGAAAGAAAAAGCAATGGGGAACAGAAGCACCCATAGATGCTGCAAGACAGGAAGAGAGAGGATTTTATCATGAAAAAAACCTACAAAATCGACGTTGACTGCGCAAACTGTGCAAACAAGATGGAAGACGCTGCAAAGAAGACGGCAGGCGTTAAGGACGCAACGGTAAACTTCATGACCCTGAAAATGTCCGTGGAATTTGAAGAGGGTGCAGATGTAAAGACCGTTATGCAGGAGGTATACAAGAACTGCAAAAAGGTAGAGGATGACTGCGAGATCTTCCTGTAAAAGAAGACAAATCTGCAGGCTGTACCCATCATGGACAGTCTGCAGATTTGATGTTTTTACTGAAAGGGGTGAAGGCATGAATAAGAAACAGAAAAAAGTATTTACCAGAATTATCGTGGCAGCAGTGCTGATGGTTGTACTGAGCCTGCTTCCGATAGATGGCTGGCTGAAATTTGTGCTGTTTATGATTCCGTATCTGGTGATCGGCCATGATATTTTGTTAAAGGCCTGGAAAGGTATTTTAAACAGACAGGTTTTTGATGAGAACTTTCTGATGGCGGTTGCGACCATCGGCGCGATCCTTCTGGGGGATTATAAAGAGGGCGTTGCGGTTATGCTCTTTTACCAGATCGGTGAGCTGTTCCAGAGCTATGCGGTGGGTAAGAGCCGCAGAAACATCAGTGAGCTGATGGATATCCGTCCGGATTATGCGAATATCGAAAAAGAAGACGGAACACTGGAGCAGGTTGATCCGGATGAGGTTGGAATCGGCAGCGTGATCGTTGTACAGCCCGGAGAAAAGGTGCCGATTGACGGCGTGATCGAAGAGGGACGCACAAGCTTAAACACCAGCGCCCTGACCGGGGAGAGCCTTCCGAGGGAAGCCGGCGTTGGGGACGAAGTTATCAGCGGCTGTATCAACATGTCCGGCGTGCTGAAAATCCGGACGACAAAGGAGTTTGGCGAATCGACGGTATCGAAGATCCTGGATATGGTAGAAAATGCAAGCTCCAAAAAATCCAGATCCGAGAATTTTATTTCCAAATTTGCAAAATACTATACGCCTGCGGTCTGCTACGGAGCTCTGGCGTTGGCAATTTTACCTCCCCTTGTGCGGCTGCTGTTTCTTGGAATGACACCGGAATGGGGCGACTGGGTTATGAGGGCGCTGACCTTCCTGGTAATCAGCTGTCCGTGTGCACTTGTTATCAGTATTCCACTTAGCTTCTTTGCAGGAATCGGCGGAGCAAGTAATCAGGGCGTTCTTGTAAAGGGTTCAAGTTATCTTGAAGCACTTGCAGAAACTGATATTGTTGTCTTTGATAAGACAGGAACTATGACACAGGGTGTATTTGAGGTCAGTGGTGTATACAATAATACTATTGACAAAGACGAGCTTATCAAATATGCTGCATTTGCAGAAAGCTATTCAACACACCCTATAAGCAAGAGTTTACAGAAAGCTTATGGAAAAGAGATTGACAAGACATTAGTTACAGATGTTGAGGAAATCAGCGGCGAAGGTGTTAAGGCAAATGTATCAGGAAGAGAAGTGGCAGCAGGTAACAGAAAGCTTATGAGAAGACTTGGTCTTGAATATGCAGAGTGCAACGAGGTCGGAACTCAGGTTCATGTTGCAGTTGACGGAGCTTATGCAGGACTTATACTTATATCAGACCTGTTAAAGCCTCATGCAAAGCAGGCTATAGAAGAACTTAAGAAAGCTGGAGTACGTAAGACAGTAATGCTTACCGGTGATGCAAAGAATGTAGCAGATGCTGTAGCTAAAGAATTAAATATAGATGCTGTGTACAGTGAATTGCTTCCGGCAGATAAGGTTTCTAAGGTTGAGGAGCTGTTAGAACATAAGAAATCAAAGAAAAAGCTTGCATTTGTTGGAGATGGTATTAATGATGCACCGGTACTTTCAAGAGCAGATATCGGAATAGCAATGGGCGCATTAGGAAGTGATGCCGCTATAGAAGCAGCTGACATAGTATTGATGGACGATGACCCGTTAAAGATATCCAAGGCAATTAAGATATCAAGAAAATGCTTACGTATTGTTTATGAAAATATTTATTTTGCAATAGGCATAAAGCTTATATGTCTGGTGCTTGGTGCAATAGGTATAGCAAACATGTGGGTAGCAATATTTGCAGATGTAGGTGTAATGGTTATTGCCGTAATCAATGCAATAAGAGCATTATTCGTAAAGAACTTATAAAGAAAGAGGTAATATAATGGCAGATTGTGAATGCTGTGAATCAATAGAAATACATGAGGACTTATTAAAGATAGTTAATGAAACAATGCCAGATGAGAATGAATTATACGACCTTGCAGAGTTGTTCAAGGTATTCGGTGATTCAACAAGAATAAGAATACTGTATGTATTATTTGAGGCAGAAGTGTGCGTGTGTGACTTAGCACAGGCTCTCAATATGACACAGTCTGCAATATCTCATCAGCTAAGAATATTAAAGCAGAACAAGTTAGTAAAGAACAGAAGAGAAGGTAAATCAATATTCTATTCACTGGCAGACGATCATGTAAGAAGCATAATCGCACAGGGAAGAGAACATATTGAGGAAGATTTATAAGTCTTGATAGATTAAGCCCTCAGGGAACTGACAATTGTTGGTTTTCTGAGGGCTTTTTGCATTTCATAGGAATATTGCGTAAGACATGGCTTTCACATTAACTGTACAGAAAATTTTACAACTGTCTTGTCACATGTAAACATTCGTGGTATACTCTAGCACAATGTATGTAAAACGCAAGTCAAGCATATGTAAACCATAACGATTGGAGAAGTAATATGTCAGTTACAAGTGATATTTTGAAGTTGAAGAAGGAGAAGAATGCAGTTATTCTTGCACATTATTATGTTGATGAAGATGTACAGGAAGTCGCTGATTATGTTGGGGATTCATTCTATCTTAGCAAGGTAGCTACTAAGGTAGATCAGGATATTATAGTATTTGCGGGTGTTGAGTTCATGGGTGAGAGTGCCAAGATTCTTAATCCGGAAAAGAAGGTGCTTATGCCGGAGCCGGGGGCTGATTGTCCAATGGCACATATGGCAACTAAGGAAGAAATTCTTAAGATGCGTGAACAGTATGATGACCTTGCAGTTGTCTGTTACATCAATTCAACAGCAGAGTTAAAGACTTATTCAGACGTCTGTGTGACATCATCAAATGCAGTAAAGATAGTAAAGAACCTTCCTAATAAAAACATCTTCTTTATTCCTGATCAGAATCTTGGAAGATTCGTTGCAAAGCAGGTGCCAGAGAAAAATGTGATTCTTAATAAAGGCTTCTGTCCAAGACATGTTGCGATAACAGAGGATATGGTCGTTGAAACTAAGAAGAAATATCCGCAGGCAAAGCTTGCAGCACACCCTGAATGTACAGAGGAAGTGCTAAAATATGCTGATTACATAGGCAGTACATCAGGAATTATTGATTATGTTGTAGATACAGATTGTGAGGAATTCATAATTGCAACAGTTGATGGTGTATTTGGTGAGATAAGAAAAAAGGCACCTGGCAAGAAACTGTATACATTAAAGCCTGACCAGGTATGTGTCAACATGAAGATGGTAACCTTAGATAAGGTGCTTGATGTTCTTGAACAGGAAAATAATGAAGTGTTTGTAGATGAAGAAGTTGCAAAGAAAGCAATGAAGCCGCTTACAAGAATGCTTGAGCTTGCAAAGTAAGATTGTAGTATGTGCAGAAAGAATGGAGGTATCCTATGAATAATACAATTAAAACAGATGTGCTGATAGCCGGATGTGGCTGTTCTGGTCTGTATATGGCAATGAATCTGCCTTCCGATAAGAAGATTCTTATGATAACAAAGTCTGATTGTGAGAGCAGTGATTCATTTCTGGCACAGGGCGGTATGTGTATGCTAAAATGTGAAGAAGATTACGACAGTTATTTTGAAGATACAATGAAAGCCGGCCATTATGAAAATGATAAGAAATCTGTTGAAATAATGATCCGTTCATCAGCAGATGTAGTAAAAGATCTTGTCGATTGTGGAGCAAGATTTGCAAGAGAGGCTGACGGAAGTCTTGCATACACAAGAGAAGGAGCTCATTCATCTAACAGGATAATATTCCATGAAGATATTACAGGTAAAGAGATAACAAGCCATCTGTTAGAGAAGGTGAGAACTCTTCCAAATGTGACAATTATGGAATACACAAGACTGCTTGATATAATAAGCAGAGATAACAGATGTCTTGGTGCGGTTATAAGGACTGGCAATGGAGAGCTTATTAAGGTAGAAGCTTCAGATGTTGTGCTTGCTACAGGTGGAATTGGTGGTTTATACAGACATTCAACGAATTTCAGACATCTTACAGGAGATGCAATTGCAATTGCTATAAAGCATGGAGTAGAATTAAAGGATATTAATTATGTCCAGATTCATCCGACAACATTTTATTCTGACAAAGAGGAAGACAGGAGCTTTCTTATATCTGAATCAGTAAGAGGCGAAGGCGCAAAGCTTTATGATAAGAATGGAAAGAGATTTGTTAATGAGCTGCTTCCAAGAGACCTGCTTACAGAAGAGATTAGAAAACAGATGGCAAAGGACAATACAGACTTTGTATGGGAAGATTTAAGGACAATACCTGAAGAAGAATTAAAAACGCATTTTCCTAATATAGTGCAGCATTGTATTGATAAGGGATATGACCCGTCAAAAGAGTGTATTCCGGTTGTTCCTGCACAGCACTATTTCATGGGAGGAATTAAGGTAGACCATGAGAGCAGAACAACTATGGATAACCTGTATGCAATAGGCGAGACAGCCTGCAATGGAGTTCATGGAAGAAACAGGCTTGCAAGCAACTCACTTCTTGAAAGTCTTGTATTTGCCAAAAGGGCAGCACTTGATATTACTGAAAATGCAGTTGTAAAACCGACACAGGATGAGCTTATATATTTTGATACATTTGATGCAGAAAAATATGCAGATGAGTCGAAAATTGACGGAGAATATGCAGAATTAGTCAATAAAAAGATTGAAGAGGCAGATAAAGCCTATGAAGAAAGCCAGAAGAAGAATTACGCATAATAAAGAAATGGAGAAATGATATGTTTGATAAAGTTACTTTAAAGTTAAATGTGGATCCGCTCATTCTTGGAGCACTTAAAGAAGATATTACAAGTGAGGATGTGTCAACTAACAGTGTTATGCCAGAACCAAAACTTGGAGAAGTCGAGCTTATATGCAAGCAGGACGGAATAATATGTGGTCTGCAGGTATTTGCAAGAACATTTGAACTGCTTGATGAAGATGTAGAGATTACATTTTTTGCAAAAGACGGGGATGAGGTTAAGAAAGGTCAGAAGATGGCAGTTGTAAGAGGAGATATAAGAGTTCTTCTGTGTGGAGAAAGAACAGCACTTAATTATCTCCAGAGAATGAGTGGAATTGCGACATATACTAATGGTGTTGCGAAGCTGCTTGCAGGAACTAAGACAAAGCTTCTTGATACAAGAAAGACATCACCTAATAACCGTATATTTGAGAAGTATGCTGTCAGAATCGGAGGTGGTAATAACCACAGATATAATCTTACAGACGGAGTACTCCTTAAGGATAACCATATAGGTGCTGCAGGCGGAGTTAAGCAGGCAGTTACAATGGCGAAGGAATATGCACCATTTGTAAGAAAGATAGAAGTTGAAGTTGAGAACCTTTCAATGGTGCGTGAAGCTGTTGAGGCAGGCGCAGATATTATTATGCTTGATAATATGAGTCATGAGGATATGCGAGAGGCTATGAATATAATTGGTGGAAAAGCTTTAGTTGAAGTTTCTGGAAATGTAACTAAAGAAAACATTGCAAAAATTACTGACCTTGGTGTAGACTTTGTATCAAGTGGTGCACTTACACATTCTGCACCAATTATGGACATTTCATTAAAAAATCTTCATCCTGTACAGGAGTAATTATTGTCGGGGTGAACCGGGGAGTTGTAGCAATGAACGGAGAAGAGAGAAGAAATCAGATAGTAGATATATTAAAACATTCGTCAAGTCCTGTGCCGGGTACACAGCTTGCACAGATATTAGATGTAAGCAGGCAGGTTATAGTGCAGGATGTAGCGCTTATCCGTGCGAAGAATATAGATGTTTTCTCAACTAACAGAGGCTATGTGCTTAATGATAAGCAGGAGTACAGCCGCATACTTAAGGTTAAACATGAAGATGATGAGGTGGAAGCAGAGCTTGGAGCAATAGTTGACATGGGTGGCTGGGTAAGAGATGTTTTCGTATATCACAAGGTATATGGTGTTATAAGAGCGGAGATGAATATACATTCCCGCAGAGATATAAAGAATTATCTTGAAGAGATAGCAAGCGGAAAGAGCAGCCTTTTGAAAAATGTGACATCAGGATATCATTATCACACGATTGTTGCAGATGATGAACAGACGCTGGATTTAATTCAGGAGGAGCTTGGGAAACTGGGATTCCTTGCAAAATTGCAGGAGTATGAGCCAGTGGATTTCTGGCATAAAGGGTGAATATGGACTTAACAATTTACACACTTACACATAAACATTTTACAAAGCCTGATGATAATATGTATGTGCCGCTCCAGGTAGGTACAGCAATTAATTCACCACTGGGGTATCTCAGGGACGATACAGGAGATAATATATCGGCTCTTAACGGTTATTATAGTGAACTTACAGGATTATACTGGATATGGAAAAATGTGCATGAAATTAATTATGTTGGAACATGCCATTACAGAAGATATCTTATTGATGAGAACGAGCATATTATGAATGAAAAGCAGTATGAGCAGATTTTTAAGGAGTACGAACTTGTTACAACCAAGAGAGTAGTTCTTAATAATTCATATCATTACGGATTTTCTGCTAATCATAATGTAACTGCGCTTGACATGACAGGTGAAGTTATTAAGGAATTATATCCCGAATATTATGATACATTTATACAGCTTGTTAATGGCAATGAGACATATTTTGGAAATATGATAGTCACTTCTAAAGTGCTTTTTGATAAATATGCTGAGTGGTTGTTTACGATATTCTTTGAGGTTCAGAAACGCATTGATATGGAGACTGATAAGGATTCATACCACAGGCGTGTGTTTGGCTTTATATCTGAATTCTTATTGCTTGTGTGGGTGAGAGTAAACAATATCAAGGTCAAGGAATGCAAGGTTGGAATGGTTGGCGAAAAAGCCGAAACAAGGGAGCTGAAAGCAGTTTTGTCGTCTTTTCTTGCAAAAGAGGATACGAAGGGGGCTATGCAGTACTTTATGGATTTTTACAACAAAAGACCTGATGTTCTCATGGAGGCGTCTGATGTAACCGGGGAACTGCATCTTATGTTACAGATAACAGCAGTTATGGACATGCAGATACAGCACGAGGGCAGCAGTTTTTACAAAAGTAATCCGGATGTCCGTAAATGGTTTGGGGTATTTTCGGATATAAACAGGAAAACACAGCTTGAATTGAAAGGACAACTTACAGAAGACTGGAAGGAAATGTATAGAGAAATGGGGATTCCTGAGGCAGCATTTGCGGTAGCACGGAAGTTGTATGGTAACAAATAAAAAGGAAATAATGTCTTTAGGTTTCAGGGTTAATAATGTAATATATTCGAAAAGTTCAGGTAAAATATGAAGTAAATATAAAAAATGTTATTGACACCAACAGACAGTTATATTATATTTTAAAGGTATTTTGGATATAAAAAGATATCGCAAATACAGACCACATGTTTACATGTTAAGCCTTGCGGACGGGCGGGTCGGTTGCCGAGTGTGACGAGGGCACACATTATTGATTGAGTTAGAAGCTCAAATTTTATAAGTTGATTTTAAAATTATCATGCGAGAGAGCATATCATCTTGTGAAACGGTCAATAAGAGCGGTAACAGTGACTTACTTGGATAAACTCTGAAAGGTCAGATTTTCTGTATTTGGCAATACAGTAATCAAAAAGAAGATAGAATATGATTATACAGGCGTGATTGATTTTAAATCAATCACGCCTTTTTGCGCGAGCAGCGATGAGAATAGAAGTGAAAAATCACAATCATGCTTGCATGAATTGGGATTTCTTCACGGATATTCGAGGAGCGCCGCGACAATGACAGAGCGCAGCTCTGGAATAAAGCTGGGAGCGCGAGCAGCGATGAGAATAGAAGTAAAAGCAGCAATGAGAACAGGGGGAGATTATGGACTTAAAAAGACAGGCGAGTGCGCCGCTTTACGAAGCAATTGAGAAATTCAGAAAGAAAAGAATTGTTCCGTTTGATGTTCCGGGACATAAGAGAGGAAGGGGCAACCCTGAACTGGTAGATTTACTGGGAGAAAGATGTGTTGGAATAGATGTTAATTCAATGAAGCCACTTGATAACCTGTGCCACCCTGTTTCTGTTATCAAGGAGGCAGAGGAGCTCACAGCAGAAGCATTTGGGGCAGAACACGCATTTTTCATGGTAGGAGGAACTACGCAGGCAGTACAGAACATGGTGTTATCTGTATGTAAGGCTGGAGATGAGATTATCGTTCCAAGAAATGTGCATAAAAGCGTAATTAATGCATTGATTCTGTGTGGTGCGATTCCTGTTTATCTTAATACAGAAATTAATGCAAAGCTTGGAATAGTGCTTGGAGTAACTGTGCAGCAGGTTGAAAAGACAATACAGGAGCATCCGAATGCGGTGGCGGTTTTGGTGAACAATCCTACATATTATGGAATCTGTTCAGACATTAAAGGAATATGTGATATAGCACATTCATATGGACTTAAGGTGCTTGCCGATGAGGCACATGGAACGCATCTGTATTTTGGTGACAACCTTCCTATGAATTCAATGAAAGCAGGAGCAGACCTTGCAGCAATATCAATGCATAAGTCAGGCGGTTCGCTTACGCAGAGTTCAATCCTTCTTACCAATAATGGTATGAATGCTGATTATGTACAGACAATTATTAATATTACGCAGACAACGAGCGCGTCATATCTTCTTATGACAAGCCTTGATATATCAAGAAGAAATCTTGCCCTGCGCGGCAGACAGTCATTTGCAAAGGTGAGCGAGTGGGCACAGTATGCAAGAGATGAGATTAATATGGTAGGCGGTTATTATGCATACGGAAAAGAACTGATTAATGGTGGAACAGTCTATGATTATGATGTTACCAAGCTTTGTGTTTATACAAGGGATATCGGACTTGATGGAATTGAGGTGTATGATATCTTAAGAGATGAGTATGATATCCAGATAGAATTCGGTGACATTGGAAATATAATGGCGTACATATCAATTGGTGACAGAATACAGGATATAGAAAGACTTGTCGGAGCATTGGCTGAAATCAGCCGTCTGTATTCAAAAGAAGAAAAACGCTTTGAAGTAGACAGACAAATGCTGCTTCCAAGGGTACTTGCTTCACCACAGGAAGCCTTCTATGCCGATAAGATTAAAGTTCCAATCCGTGAGGCAGCAGGACATATATCAGGGGAGTTCGTAATGGCATATCCGCCAGGAATTCCTATACTTGCGCCGGGTGAAGAAATCACAGACGAGATAATAGACTATATTCAGTATTCAGTAGAGAAGGGCTGTTCAATGCAGGGAATGGAAGATTCAACATTACAGACACTGAATGTATTAAGAATGTAAATGTCCGATTTGTTCAATCGGTCAAATATAGAAGGGAGAAAGTTTCTATGGAATTTTGGTTTTCAGAACTTCATTCACCACATGTGAAGTTTGATATCAGGGTTGAAAAACAACTGTTTTCTGGCGAGAGCGACTATCAGAGAATAGATGTATTTCAGTCGCCAGAGTTCGGAAAATTCCTGACACTTAATGGAAGTGTTATATTTTCAGAACAGGATTGTTTCATCTATAACGAGATGGTGGTGCATGTGCCAATGTCAGTCCATCCTGATGTTAAAAATGTATTGATAATCGGTGGCGGTGACGGAGGTGTATCAAAGGAACTGTTGCAGTATGACAATATCGAAAATATTGACATAGTTGAACAGGACAACATGTTTGTTGATGTGTGCAGGGAGTATTTTCCAGAGACGGCAGTAGGATTAGAAGATGGGAGAGTACACATTTATAATTCAGATGCATTAAGGTTCTTACGCTCCAAGCAGGATATGTATGACCTTATAATTAATGACGCAACAGACCCGTTTGGTGCGAGTGAGGGACTGTTTACAAGAGAATTCTACGGTAACTGTTATAAGGCGCTTAAGGAGGACGGAATACTTGTGTACCAGCATGGAAGTCCTTTCTATGATGAGGATGAGGATGCATGCAGAAGCATGCACAGGAAGGTGTTCCACACATTTCCAATAAGCCGCGTGTATCAGGCACATATACCAACAAGTCCGTCAGGATACTGGCTGTTTGGATTTGCGTCAAAGAAATATCATCCGCTTAAGGATTTCAAGCCGGCAGAGTGGAAGAGAAGAAATATACATACAGAATATTACACAACTAATCTTCATACAGGTGCATTCATGCTGCCAAAGTATGTTGAAGAATTATTAGAACAGGAGGAAGAAAGATGAGCAGAGTATTAGTAATTGGTTGCGGAGGAGTTGCTTCAGTAGCAATCCACAAGATATGTCAGGTGAGCGAGGTGTTTTCAGACCTGTGCATAGCGAGCAGAACAGTGAGCAAATGTGACAAATTAGCAGACGAATTGAAGGGTAAGACAAGTACTAACATCACAACAGCAAAGGTTGATGCTGACAACACAGATGAGGTTATTGCACTTATCAATGAATTCAAGCCGGATGTAGTTCTTAATGTGGCACTTCCATATCAGGACCTTACGATTATGGATGCCTGCCTTGCATGTAAAGTTCCTTATGTTGATACTGCTAATTATGAGTGTGAGGATACAGACAATCCTGAGTGGAGAAAGGTATATGAGGAGAGATGCAAGCGTCTTGGATTTACAGCATATTTTGACTACTCATGGCAGTGGGCTTACAGAGAAAAATATAAAGAAGCCGGAATTACAGCACTTTTAGGAACTGGTTTTGATCCGGGTGTAACAAGCGTATTCACAGCTTATGCACAGAAACACTATTTTGATGAGATACATACAATTGATATATTAGACTGCAACGGCGGCGACCATGGATATCCGTTTGCAACTAACTTTAACCCGGAGATTAATCTTCGTGAGGTATCAGCACCCGGCTCATATTGGGAGGATGGTCACTGGGTTGAGATTCCTGCTATGTCAATAAAGAGAGAGTACAATTTTGAGGGAGTAGGAATGAAGGATATGTACCTGCTTCACCATGAGGAAATAGAGGCACTTGCTGCTAATATTCCGCATGTTAAGAGAATACGTTTCTTCATGACATTTGGACAGAGCTATCTTACACATATGAAATGCCTTGAGAATGTCGGAATGTTAAGAACTGACCCGGTTGAATTCAACGGACAGGAGATTGTTCCAATCCAGTTCTTAAAGGCACTTCTTCCAGACCCTGCTTCACTTGGACCAAGAACAGTAGGTAAGACTAATATTGGCTGTATCTTCACAGGTATCAAAGACGGCAAGGAGAAGAAGGTATATATTTACAATGTGTGCGACCATCAGGAATGTTACCGTGAGGTAGGTTCACAGGCTATTTCATATACAACAGGCGTACCTGCTATGATTGGTACAATGCTTGTTGCAAAGGGACTCTGGAATAAGCCGGGAGTATTCACAACAGATGAATTTGATCCGGATCCATACATGGATGCGCTTAATAAGTACGGTCTCCCATGGGTTGTCGATGAAAATCCTGTTTTAGTAGACTAAAAAGAGAGGTTAATTATGAGATTTGATGAGTTAAAGACACCGGCATATGTAATAGATGAAAAAATGCTTATTCATAATCTTGAGATACTTCATAAAGTAGAAGAAGATACCGGCTGCCACATACTGCTGGCGCAGAAAGCATTTTCAGCATATGCAGAATATCCGCTGATTGGAAAATATATAAGCGGAACTACGGCAAGTGGAATATATGAAGCCAGACTTGGTGCTGAGTGTATGGGAAAAGAAAATCATGTATTTGCACCGGCATTTACTGATGAGGATATGGATGAGCTTGTAAATATATGTGACCATGTTGTCTTTAACTCAGTTTCACAGTTAAAGAAGCATAAAGCCAGATGTATTGAGGCTGGAGTAAGCTTTGGACTTCGAGTTAATCCAGAGTTTTCTACACAGGGTGACCATGCAATATATGACCCATGCGCGCCGGGCAGCAGACTTGGAGTTACACTTAAGAACCTGAAAGCTGCACTTGAGGAAGAACCTGATGTGTTATCAGGTATGGAAGGAATACATTTTCATACATTATGTGAGCAGAATTCAGATGACTTAGAGGCAACATTAAAGGCTGTTGAAGAGAAATTCGGATTTCTCATGAAAGATATGAAGTGGGTTAATTTTGGCGGCGGACATCATATAACCCGTGAAGATTACGACATTGAAACTCTTGAAAAATGTATCAGTCATGTAAGAAGGAAATATGATGTACAGGTGTATGTTGAACCGGGGGAAGCTGTTGCACTTAATGCAGGATATCTTGTGACTACAGTGCTTGATAAGGTTGAAAATGGAATAACAACTCTTATACTTGATGCATCTGCAGCGTGTCATATGCCAGATGTACTGGAAATGCCATATACACCGCCTCTTCGTGGTGGATTGAAAATATCGGACATGGAAGATGAGTATGGAATTGATAAGGACATAGAGATTGATTTTGATATGGACGTAAAAGAAGGTATATGGAAACCGGCGAAGAATGGAAGATACAGATACAGACTGTCATCTTATACATGTCTTGCAGGAGATATCATAGGCGATTATCAATTCGGCAGGGAAATCAATGTCGGGGACAGACTCGTATTTGAAGATATGGCTATATATTCAATGGTTAAGAACAACACATTTAATGGAATCCCACTGCCGGATATTGTAATTATGGATAGTGATGGAGAATGTAAGGTATGGAAGCATTTTGGCTATGAAGATTTCAAAGGGAGATTATAGATATGGATTATATAAACAGTACTCCGGCAGCAGACGGTTTTCGCATGCCTGCTGAATTTGAAAGACATCAGGGCTGCATTATGATATGGCCAGAAAGACCAGGTTCTTGGGCTTATGGAGCAAAGGCGGCTAAGAAAGCATTTGCACAGATAGCGTCTGTAATCAGTGAAAGCGAGCAGGTATACATGATTGTATCAGAAGGTAGAAAAGAGGAAGCAGCAAAGATGCTCCCGGAAACGGTCAGACTTGTAGTCATGGATACAGACGATGCATGGGCAAGAGATACAGGTCCTACATTCGTTGTGAGTGGAAATGTGGATACACCATATGAAGCGCGTGATTTGCGTGGAATTAACTGGGAATTTAATGCGTGGGGCGGAACATATGACGGACTGTACGCGGCCTGGGACAATGACAACCTTGTAGCCGGACAGTTTATGTCTTATCTTGGCTGTCAGGGATATAATGCAGCACCATTTGTTCTTGAAGGTGGTTCAATACATACAGATGGCGAAGGAACAATGCTTGTTACTGAAAACTGCCTGTTGAGTAAGGGAAGAAATCCACAGCTTAGCAGGGAACAGATTGAGGATAAATTAAAGCAGTACTGCAATGTAAGCAGGATAATCTGGCTTCCCTGTGGAATATATAATGATGAGACTAACGAACATGTGGATAATGTATGCGCATTTACAGCACCAGCAGAGGTCGTGCTTGCATGGACAGATGATGAGAATGATCCGCAGTACGAGATGAGCAAGGCTTGTCTTTCTGTTCTTGAGAATGTAACTGACGCCAAAGGAAGACACATTAAAGTAAGAAAAATGCTTATTCCTAAGAAACCTGTGTGCATAACTGAGGAAGAACTTAATGGCTTTGAATTTGAGGAAGGCGAGGACATGAGAGAAGCAGGCGAGCGTCTTGCTGCGTCTTATGTTAATTTCTATATTGCCAATGACTCAGTCATAGTGCCGCAGTTTGATGACGAGGCGGACAGCCTTGCGGTAAATGTGCTTAAAGAAGCATTTCCTGACAGAAAGATAGTCGGGATATATGCAAGAGATATAATAGTCGGTGGAGGCAATATCCACTGTATTACACAACAGATTCCGGAGGTAAAATAGTGTGAGAAATGTAAAGTATGCAGGCATACAGATGCAGTGTTCACGGTCGGTAGAAGAGAACATTGCAAAGGCTGATAAAATGGTTCGTGAAGCAGCAGCTAACGGAGCACAGATAATACTTCTTCCTGAGCTTTTTGAAAGACAGTATTTCTGTCAGGAGAGAAATTATGATTATTACGCATTTGCAACACCTGTTGATGAGAATCCGGCTGTGAAGCATTTTCAGAAGGTGGCAGCCGAACTTAAAGTTGTGCTTCCAATAAGCTTTTATGAAAGAGATATAAATGTGTTCTATAACACTGTTGCAGTTATTGACGCAGATGGAAGTGTTCTTGGAATATACAGAAAAACACATATTCCTGATGACCATTATTATCAGGAAAAGTTCTATTTCACACCGGGAGATACAGGCTTTAAGGTGTGGGATACAAAATATGCGAGAATTGGAGTAGGAATATGCTGGGATCAGTGGTTTCCAGAGACAGCCAGAGGAATGGCAGTACAGGGAGCAGAAATTCTTTTCTATCCGACAGCGATTGGCTCAGAGCCGATTCTTGAGGTTGACAGCATGCCGCACTGGAGAAGATGTATGCAGGGACATTCAGCGTGCAATATAGTTCCTGTAGTAGCTGCCAACCGTATCGGTGAGGAGAAGGTTACACCGTCTGAAGCCAACGGACATCAGGAATCATCACTTGTATTCTATGGCTCTTCATTTGTAACAGATGCAACAGGCGAGATAGTGACACAGGCATCAAGAGACAAGGAAGAAATTGTCTATGGGGAATCCGACCTTGACGCAGATGCCGACCTTCGCGTGAGCTGGGGCCTGTTCAGGGACAGAAGACCAGAAATCTATAAAAGTATCAGATAAAATAAGCCAGTTAATCTTAATTGCTAGATTAACTGGCTTTAATATTACTAGTATGGTGTTAGTTCTCATTAGCGATAGCAGCTTCTGCTCTTTCTAAATCCTCTTTAGTGTACCTGGTTAATATCTGTTCTCTGGTTATGCCGAATTCTAGCATGGAGATGATAGAGTTGACTTTTTCGGAATCGATACCTTCTTTCATACCTTTGCTTTCACATTCAGCCTGAAATCGTTTCATTGCTTCACACATATTGACAGTCCCTCCTTGTTCAGTATCTGTACATAAGTCCATAAGCTTTGGAACTGAGGTTATGTTACATATCAGTTCCATTACATCAATATCTACATTGCGGGATTCATATTCACGATATATTGAATCGAAATCATCATTATATATGTTCCTTATAATATTAAACACATCTCTTACATCTTCATTATAAAATGTATATTTATCAGAATCAAGTATCTGGACAAGATTTAATTTGTAGTCAGAGAAGTATTCCTTGATATTATTAGACATAGAAATCATCATGTCAGACAAGCAGGTAGGACCATCCCATAACGACTCACCATAGTAAAGAACGATTGTTATTATAGGGTGGAAGCGGTCGGACTTGTTAATCCCAGACAGAAATTCTTCAGGAGAACTGAAAGAATCCTTATTCAGCTTATGATGTTTTTTGATATCATTATATTCTTTTATGTAGCCGAGTGCATCATAAGTCATAGTTCTTAGAGGCATGGCATAATGGGTCTTGTCTTGAATCTCAAGACCAAGAATATTGAACTCTACGCCGTCTGACATCTTCTTTACAACATCTCTGTTTCTGGTAATAGATTCATTGTAACTCTTAGACTGGATAGTAGCAGAAACATCAGTGTCCATCTCAGTAAGCTTGTTGGGCTTAAGCACCTGTTTACCATTAAAGACGGTAGCATTGAAAAGGTCTGCAAAATGTTCATTATCACGCCAGAATGTCTTAAGGGTGACATCTTTCTGATGTGTATTAGTGTTGTTATAGTTCATAAATCGCCTTTCGTAGGAATTTTATTTTTTAAAAATGATGCATCAGTAACGAATGTATAATAACAATACTAATAAAATATGTCAATGGAATTTTAAATAATATATTATAAGAATATATGAATTATTTGGATTGATAATTATACAACATCTATTATAATTGCATATTCTGCATGATTAATAGACTGTCATCCGTGAATACGATAGTTATCATAACCTAAGTTACAACCGGTCAGCTGGAAACAAAACGGTTATAAAACGGATATTTATTTACTATATTTTGGTTGACTAATGGATATACAACTCTTATAATGAGTATAGAAATTATATTTAATCATGTACGGATACTCGTGTTTTGATTGGAGAGGGTTATATGACAATTAATGAGATGAAAGAGAAGAAGAAGGAAAAAGGATATTCATATGCCAAGATTGCTGAATTGTCTGGGGTGCCTCTGGGAACAGTGCAGAAGATTTTTTCTGGGGAAACAGAGAGTCCGCGATATGATACTCTTACAGCACTGGAACAGGTTTTTAATGAACAGTTAGAAGTAAGGGAGCCAGGTGGATTATATAAGGCAAGAAAGAATGGTGAATACACTATTGATGATTACAGGGCACTGCCTGATGAACAGAGAGTGGAGCTGATTGACGGATACTTTTACGATATGGCTTCGCCTACTTTTGGACATCAGTCAATTGGTGGAGAGATTCACAGGCAGATTGCTAATTATATTATGGAACATGGTGGAAACTGCCGTCCATTTATAGCACCTGTAGATGTACAGCTTGATTGTGATGAGAGGACTATGGTTCAGCCGGACGTAGGAATAGTATGCGATACATCTAAGATTAAGAGATTTGGTATATATGGTGCACCGGATTTTGTCGTGGAGGTCGTTTCTTCGTCTACCAAGAAGAAGGATTATGCATTGAAGCTTTCCAAGTATATGGAGGCTGGAGTGCGTGAATACTGGATACTGGACTTTGCGCAGGAGAAGGTCCTTGTGTATTTCTTTGAGAGTGATGTATATCCGGTGATATATGGATTTGATAAGCCGGTTCCGGTGAATATATATAATGGAGAACTTAAGATTGATTTTACCAATATTGCGAGATGGCTTAAAGAAGGTATGGAATAAAACTTGGAGAAAGGAAATGATATGGCACATAGTAATCCGATAACAATCGGCATGCTGGCACATGTTGATGCAGGAAAGACGACGCTGTCAGAGGCGATACTATATAGTGCGGGAAGCATAAGAAAATTAGGACGAGTTGATAATCAGGATACATTTCTTGATACAGGGGATATGGAGAGAGCAAGAGGAATCACCATATTCTCAAAGCAGGCGGCTTATAATTATAACGGAAGTTCATACACGCTGCTTGATACACCAGGGCATGTTGATTTTTCGGCTGAGACAGAGAGAACGTTGTGGGTGCTTGACGCAGCGGTTCTTGTAATAAGCGGAATGGACGGAGTACAGGGGCATACCGAGACGCTGTGGAGTCTGCTTAAAAGACTTGGAATTCCGGTATTTATATTTGTCAATAAGATGGACCAGCAGGGAACGAACAGGGCAAGAATTATGGAGCAGCTAAAGAACAGGCTGTCAGAGTCATGCGTGGATTTTAATAATATAGATTACGAAGAAGTTGCAATGTGCCATGAAGAGGCACTTGAGCAGTTTCTTGAATCTGCACATGTTGATGATGCCCTTATGAGCCGCATGATTATGGAAAGAAAAATGTTTCCTGTATATTTTGGTTCGGCACTCAGAATGAACGGAGTTGAGGAACTTATAAATGGAATTGATACATATGTAAGCTGTCCTGATTACGGCGAAGAGTTCTCGGCAAAGGTGTATAAGATTACAAGAGATGACAGAGGAGAAAGACTTACACATCTTAAAGTATGCGGTGGTTCTTTAAAATCAAAAATGCTTATTGGCAATGAAAAAGTCAACCAGATAAGAGTCTATGCAGGAGATAAGTTTACAAGCATTAATGAAGCAGTTGCAGGAACTGTATGTGCTGTGACAGGACTTTCAGAGACTAAGGCAGGTCAGTTTATCGGAGCAGGCGGAGAGGATAATATACCTGTGCTTGAGCCGGTACTTAATTACAAGCTTAATCTTCCGGCAGGGACAGATCCGGTGGCACTTCTTTCAAAGCTTCGTACACTAGAGGAGGAAGAACCTGAACTTCATGTTGAATGGGATGACAACTTCAAAGAAATACATGTAAGCGTAATGGGTCCGGTGCTTATTGAGGTGCTGACCAATATTATTAAGACAAGATTTGGTGTAGATGTAACATTTGGTGAAGGAAGCATTGTATATAAAGAGACAATTAAGAATAAGGCGTATGGAATCGGACATTTCGAGCCTTTAAGACATTATGCGGAGGTTCATCTGCTGCTTGAACCGGGTGAGCCGGGAAGCGGCATGAGATACGAATGTCATTGCAGTGAGGATATACTTGATAAGAACTGGCAGAGGCTTGTGTATACACATTTGTGTGAAAAAATGCATAGAGGAGTGCTTACAGGTTCTGAACTCACGGACATGAAGATTACGCTGGTTGCAGGAAGGGCGCATCCAAAGCATACGGAAGGCGGAGATTTCAGGCAGGCAACCTACAGAGCTGTAAGGCAGGGGCTTATGCAGGCAGAATCAGTATTGTTAGAGCCATTTTACGCATTTTCACTTGAGGTAAAGAGAGATTATGTTGGCAGGGCAATGACCGACTTAGAGAGAATGGGTGCAGCATTTAACATGCAGGAGGCTGATGGTGATAATGTTGTTATCATAGGTGAAGGTCCGGTTTCAGTGATTGGCAACTATCAGGCAGAGGTTAATGCCTATACCAAGGGAACAGGCAGGCTTGCACTTAAGATGGCAGGCTACAGACCATGCCATAATACAGAAGAGGTTATTGAAAAATTCGGCTATGAGCCTGAGCGTGATACAAGAAACCCGGTAGATTCAGTATTCTGTGCAGGCGGTTCGGGATATGTTGTGCCGTGGAATGAAGTAAGAGAGCATGCACATGTCGAGATAGCCGTGACGGATTCCGGGGTTGCCGGTGGACAGTCTGACAGGGAGGTCAAGCTTACGGCAAAGCAGGCTTCAAGAACAGTGTCTGACGAGTGGATTGGAACAGACGAGGTAGACAGAATCTTGAATGAAACATATTTTTCTAACAGCAGAGGCGATAATGAAAGAAGAAAGTTATCGAAAAGAAAAGCTGACACAGCAGTTGGAAGATATGTTACAGGCGGTAATGCCAATGTTAAAAACCCTCCTAAAGCACCTGAATATAATCCGGATAAGAAGAGTTTTCTTCTTGTTGACGGATATAATATAATACATGCATTTAAGGAGCTATCAGAGCTTGCACAGGTCAATCTTGACAGTGCAAGAGGCAGGCTGCTTGATATACTGTGTAATTACCAGGCGATGAAGGGATGCGAACTGATTGCGGTATTTGACGCATATAGAGTGCCTGGACATGATGAAGAGTTTATAGATTTTCATAATATTCATGTTGTATTTACGAAGACAGCGGAAACTGCTGACCATTATATAGAAAAATTTGCACATGAGAATGGAAAGAAATATAATGTAACGGTGGCAACATCAGATGGTGTAGAACAGGTAATTATAAGAGGACAGGGATGCCTGCTTATATCTGCCAGAGAGTTCGAGAAAGAGATAGCTGCGATGGAGGAACACCTACGCGAAAACTACCTTAATAAGACATATTGATGATAACACATATATTTAAAACGAGGTGACATACGATGAGTACATTATGGGTTGTTGGTGATTCAACATTAAGTTCTTTTGATGACAAATACTATTATCCAAGATATGGATACGGAACCAAGCTTGGCTGTTATCTTAACAGCAAGGTGCAGGTTAATAATCTTGCACTTTCAGGAAGAAGCAGCTTAAGCTTTACTAAGGAAGAGAATTATAAGGAGCTTCTTGCAGGCATGAAAGCAGGAGATTTTCTTATAATCGGATTTGGACATAATGATGAGAAAACTGAGGCAGGAAGATATACAAGCCCGATAGGCGGCAGGGATAAGAAAGGCACATTTGCAGCATCATTATATGACAATTATATTAAGCCGGCACTTGATGTTTCATGTACACCAATACTGTGTACACCTATTGTAAGAAGAACTGCAACAGGAGAGTGGACAAAGCAGGAGCTTCACATAACTGATGACGCTGCACAGTTTAAGGGAGGGGATTATTCACAGGCAGTCCGTGACCTTGCAAGAGACCTTGGAATCGTCTGTGTTGATATGACTGAAAAGACAAAGGCTTTATATGAAGAGTTAGGACCAGAAGAGACAATTTATCTTCACGCATGGCCATCTAATAAAGAAGTAAGTGTTGACAATACACACACTAATATATGGGGCGGCAGGGTTAATGCTTTCCTTGTTATGCAGGAGCTTGAAAAGGCTGGAATATCAGGACTTTCAGAGAATATAGTTAATATAAGGGCAGATGAACCGCTTCCAGACAAGAACAGATATCTTGAAAAAAATGCTTCATACAAGCCGGTTGTATTCAGTGATGAGCTTGCTGACAGCAAGAACTTTAAAGATGCATATGGATTCAAAGGCACAGTATTCGGGGATGTTACAACTCTGCCAACGGAATCTGATAATTATATACTTGAAGAAGTTCCAGGGGGAATACACATCGCGGTTAAGAATAATGATGGCAAGATATCTGCTGTTACAGACGGAATTGCAATGTATTATAAGAAAATTCCTGTAAATGTGAACTTTACCCTTAAGACTAAGATGACAATTAATGATTATTTCTATAACAATCAGGTGTCATTTGGGCTTATGGTAAGAGATGACATGTATATTGATAAGAAAATGCCAGATGTACTTGGCGATTATGTAGCGGCAGCACCACTTAACCTTACTTATAAAGACCAGGCATGGAGCTGTTTTGCAAGAAAGAACAGCGAACTTATGCAGGGAAGCGTGACAGGAAGAGAACTTAAACCGGGTGATACAGTAGAAGTATGCATAAAGTCTAATCCGGACGGATATGCAGTAAAATTAGGCGATGGAGAGTTCTTAACAGGCGGATTTGATTTTAAGCTGACAGCCGTAGACCCTAAGCATGTATACGCAGGATTCTTCGTTTCGAGAAATGCGGATGTTACATTTACGGATATAGAATATACAGAGAATTAATACAATTTTTATATATGATTGTATTTAATTTTACATAGGAAAATGTTACAATTACATCAGAAATATCGTGAAAAAATAGCGTTGACGCGGAAATGAGGCATATTATGAAACTAACATTTTTAGGCGCGGATCATGAGGTAACAGGAAGCTGTCATTTCTTACAGGCGGCAGGTCTTAATATTCTTGTAGACTGCGGTATGGAACAGGGCAATGATGTATATGAAAACCAGGAACTTCCTATTGCAGCATCTGATGTGGATTGCATATTGCTGACGCATGCACACATTGACCATTCAGGTCTGATTCCTCTTATGTATGTGAATGGATTCAGGGGACAGGTGTATTCAACATCAGCTACGGCACAGCTGTGTGAGATAATGTTAAGAGACAGCGCACATATTCAGATGTTTGAAGCTGAATGGAGAAACCGGAAGGCTGCCAGATCAGGAGGAAAACTCAAGGAATTTGTTCCACTGTATGATATGGATGCAGCAGTTAATGTCTGCAAGCAGTTCGTAGGCTGTGAGTATGACAGGGTATATGATATTGCAGAAGGAATTAAGATAAGATTTACAGATGTAGGACATCTTCTTGGTTCAGCAAGTATTGAGGTATGGGCAACAGAGAAGACAGAGAATGGTGATGTAACAGAGAAGATTGTGTTTTCGGGTGATATAGGTAATATTAACAAGCCGATAATTAAAGACCCGAAGCATGTCAGGGATGCCGACTATGTAGTTATGGAGTCAACTTATGGTAACAGAAGCCACGGAGGAACTCCTAATTATGTGGAAGATTTAACTGATATATTTAAGAGAACATTTGAAAGAGGCGGTAATGTTGTTATTCCGTCCTTTGCAGTAGGAAGAACTCAGGAACTGCTTTATATCATAAGAAAGATTAAAGAAGATAATCTCGTTGGCAGAGATTTTGATGTATATATGGATAGTCCACTTGCTATTGAAGCGACGAACATATTTATTAAGAATGTGGAGAGCTGCTTTGATGATGAGGCAGTAGAACTTGTAAGAAAGGGGATTAATCCGCTTTCATTTCCAGGACTTAAGTATGCAACTACGGGTGATGAATCAAAGCAGATTAACTTTGATCCTAATCCTAAGGTTATTATTTCTTCATCAGGTATGTGTGAAGCGGGAAGAATAAGACATCACCTGAAGCATAATTTGTGGAGACCAGAGTGTACAATTGTATTTGTCGGTTATCAGGCTGTTGGAACAACAGGCCGTATAATAGTTGATGGTGCAGAGGAGATTAAACTTTTTGGCGAACCGATACAGATAAAGGCAGAGATTGTACAGCTTAAGGGTTCAAGTGGTCATGCTGATAAAGATGGGCTTCTTTGTTGGATTAATGCATTTGACACAAAGCCTAAAAAGGTGTTTGTTGTGCATGGCGAAGACAGTGTGTGTGACGAGTTTACGGAATGCCTTAAAGAAGAATATGGTTATGATGCCATGGCACCATATACAGGCGGAAGTTATGACCTTATTGCAGACAGAGTTATCTCTGAAGGTGTTAAGGAAAGAAAGACTAGAAGAACGACGAGTACACAGCGTGGTAAAACTGTATTTGACAGACTTGTTGCTGCTGGAAAGCGTCTCATGACAGTTATTACACACAATGAGGGTGGTACGAATAAAGATCTGGCTAAGTTTACAGATCAGATTAATGCATTATGTGATAAATGGGACAGGTGATTATGATGAAGATGCTGTTTGTTTTTAATCCAAACTCAGGAAAAGCTCAGATTAAGAATCAGCTGATGAAGATAATACAGGTGTTTTCTAAGGCTGGATATGAGATTACTGTATATCCGACTAAGGCACCGCTTGATGGCTATCAACACATTTTAGATAATGAAGGCAGGTATGATGTCATAACATGTAGTGGTGGAGATGGTACTCTGAATGAAACGGTAGCCGCTGTTCTTAAGTATAAAGGAGAGAAACCGCCGATAGGGTATATTCCTAGTGGAACAACGAATGATTTTGCTGCAAGTCTGGGAATTCCAAGAAATATGACGAAGGCCGCTGTTAATATAGCAAAGGGTAAACGTTTTCCTTGTGATGTAGGAATTGTAAATGGAGAACGCTCATTTAATTATGTTGCTGCATTTGGGGCGTTTACAAGGGTTTCTTATGGAACTCCACAGAATCTTAAGAATGTACTGGGACATCAGGCTTATGTAATTGAAGCGGTCAGAAGCTTATCAACGATTAAACCACAGTATATGCGTGTATATTCTGAGGAGATGAATGTTGAGGGCAATTTTGTATATGGAATGATAAGCAATACAGATTCAGTTGGTGGAATAAAGAATCTTACCGGCAATGATGTTAATCTGCAGGATGGATTATTTGAAGTTACCCTGATAAGAGAGCTTAATAATCCTATAGCAGTCCAGTCGCTTATTAATGCTTTTATAACTAAAGACCTTAGTAAATGTGACTGGGTATGCACATGGAAGACCAGCTCTGTAAGGTTCGAATCACCACAGCCTGTATCATGGACACTTGATGGTGAATATGGTGGAGAACATACAGAAATACAGTTTTCTGTTAAGGAGAAAGCGGTTGATTTCCTGATAGGAGGAGTACCTGTTAATAACTAATTGATAATCATTAATAATATAAAGTGATAAAACCTTGTAAATTAATATGCAGGGTTTTGTCACTTTATTTTTTAACTAATTTTATACAGATAGGTAAAAATCAGACACAATTTAGATACAATTTGGCTGTTTTGCTTAAGGACAAGTAGAGATTAAACAAAAATAAGATGATAATAAATGTAGATAACAATGCGTTTTAAGAGATAATACTGTGACAATTTTCATAATTATCAGACAATTACAAATAAATATAATAATAGTTATATTATCAGACAATTAGAGTGAAAAAATATTTACAAAACCTATAAAACAGGAGTATATTATGTGCAAGCAAAGCTTTAGAATATACGAAAGGATGATTAGACTTATGGAAAATGAAATCAAACAGCCTGGTCTTTACAGATCTGAACTTGAGCATGATGCCTGTGGTATCGGAGCTATTGTAAGTATTAATGGAATTAAGACACATCAGACAGTATCTGATGCTTTAAGCATTGTAGAAAATCTTGAGCATAGAGCTGGTAAAGATGCAGAAGGAAAGACTGGTGATGGTGTTGGTATCCTTCTTCAGATATCACACAAATTCTTTAAGAAAGCCGTAAAGCCATTAGGAATTGAGCTTGGAGATGAGCGCGATTATGGCGTTGGAATGTTTTTCTTCCCACAGGATGAACTGGCAAGAAACAGAGCCAAGAAGATGTTCGAAATCATTGTTGAGAAGGAAGGACTTGAGTTCTTAGGTTGGAGAGATGTTCCAACATTTCCTAATGTCCTTGGTAAAAAGGCAGTTGACTGTATGCCATATATCATGCAGGGATTTGTAAAAAGACCTGCCAATGCAGCTAAAGGAATTGAGTTCGACAGAAGACTTTATGTTGCAAGACGAGTATTTGAGCAGACAGCAGAAGATACAACTTACGTATGTTCATTATCAAGCAGAACGATTGTATACAAAGGTATGTTCCTTGTAGGACAGCTTCGTCAGTTCTTTGGCGACCTTGAGAATCCTGATTATGAGTCAGCTATTGCACTTGTTCATTCAAGATTTTCAACTAACACTAACCCAAGCTGGGAGAGAGCTCATCCTAACAGATTCATGGTACATAACGGTGAGATTAATACTATCAAGGGTAATGCCGACAGAATGTTAGCAAGAGAAGAGACAATGACATCTCCATATCTTGAAGATGAAATGTCAAAGATTACTCCGGTTGTTAATACTAACGGTTCAGATTCAGCAATGTTAGACAACACACTTGAGTTCTTTGTTATGAATGGCATGCCGCTTCCACTTGCTGTTATGATTACAATTCCTGAGCCTTGGATTAACAATGGTGCAATGGCACAGGAGAAGAAGGATTTCTACCAGTATTATGCAACAATGATGGAGCCTTGGGATGGTCCGGCTTCTATCGCATTTACAGATGGAGATTACTTTGGAGCAGTGCTTGACCGTAACGGTCTTCGTCCTTCAAGATATTATATCACTAACGATGGTTATCTTATTCTTTCATCAGAGGTTGGTGCACTTCCAATCCCAGAGAGCAGAATTAAGTTAAAGGACAGATTAAGACCTGGAAAAATGCTTCTTATAGATACAGTTAAGGGTGAACTCATAGAAGATGATAAGCTTAAGGAAGAGTATGCAACTAAGAACCCTTATGGTGAGTGGCTTGACAGTAATCTTATACAGCTTAAGGATTTAAAGATCCCTAACAAGAAAGTCCCTGTTCATACTAAGGAAGAAAGAGCAAGACTCCAGAAAGCATTTGGTTATACATACGAGGACTTCAAGACTTCAATACTTCCTATGGCTCTTAACGGAACAGAGCAGACAGGTGCCATGGGTATTGATACACCACTTGCAGTACTTTCTAACAAGCATCAGCCACTATTTAATTATTTCAAACAGTTATTTGCACAGGTAACAAACCCGCCAATTGATTCCATTCGTGAGAAAGTGGTTACATCCACTACCGTATATATCGGAGAGGATGGTAACCTGCTGGAAGAAAAGGCGATTAACTGTCAGGTATTAAAGGTAGATAACCCGATTCTTACCAACACAGATTTGATGAAAATTAAAAATATGAAAGTAGAAGGATTCAAGGTTGTGGTTCTTCCTACTACCTATTATAAGAATACAAGCCTGGAAAAAGCATTGGATCATCTGTTTGTAGAAGCAGACCGTGCATACCGTGACGGTGCAAATATCCTGATTCTTTCCGACCGTGGCATTGATGAGAACCATGTGGCAATCCCATCCCTTCTGGCAGTATCCGGTTTGCAGCAGCATCTGGTAAAGACCAAGAAGAGAACTGCAGTTGCCATGATTCTGGAATCCGGTGAACCAAGAGAAGTACATCATTTTGCAACATTGCTTGGTTATGGTGCATGTGCAATTAACCCATATCTGGCACAGGATACCGTAAAGCAGTTAGTAGACGAGCATATGTTAGACAAGGATTACTATGCAGCAATCCATGATTACAATCAGGCAATTATCAGTGGTATCGTAAAAATTGCTTCCAAAATGGGTATTTCAACCATTCAGTCTTATCAGGGTTCTAAGATTTTTGAGGCAATTGGTATTGACTCCGCAGTAATTGATAAATATTTCACAAATACCGTAAGCCGTATCGGTGGAATTACACTGGAAGACATTGCAAAAGATGTAGATACTCTGCATTCTGCAGCCTATGATCCATTGGGATTAGAGACAGACCTTACTTTAGACAGCAAGGGACGTCACAAGATGAGAAGTGGCGCAGATGTTCACCTTTATAATCCGGCAACCATCCACCTTTTACAGGAATCAACCAAACGTGGAGATTACAACCTTTTCAAACAGTACACAGACCTTGTGAACAGTGAAGAACGTGATGCAAATATTCGTGGACTGATGGATTTCAATTTCCCGAAAAAAGGTGTTCCGATTGAAGAAGTAGAAAGCGTAGATTCTATTGTAACAAGATTTAAAACAGGTGCGATGTCCTATGGTTCTATTTCCAAGGAAGCCCATGAAACACTGGCAATTGCCATGAACCATTTACATGGTAAATCCAATACCGGTGAGGGTGGAGAAGATCCGGACCGTATCGCAAGTAAACATACAAGCTTAGACAGATGTTCTGCAATCAAGCAGGTAGCGTCCGGCCGGTTTGGTGTAACCAGCCGTTACTTAGTCAGTGCAGAAGAGATTCAGATTAAGATGGCACAGGGTGCAAAACCTGGTGAAGGTGGACACCTTCCGGGCCAGAAAGTTTATCCTTGGATTGCAAAGACAAGACTTTCCACACCGGGTGTATCCTTAATTTCACCGCCACCTCATCATGATATCTACTCCATCGAGGATTTGGAGCAGTTAATTTACGATTTGAAGAATGCCAACCGTGATGCAAGAATTTCCGTAAAACTGGTATCAGAAGCAGGTGTGGGTACAGTCGCAGCCGGTGTTGCCAAAGCAGGAGCGCAGGTAGTATTGATTTCCGGATATGACGGTGGTACCGGTGCAGCACCAAGCAGTTCTATCCATAATGCAGGACTTCCTTGGGAACTTGGACTTGCAGAGACACACCAGACTCTGATTATGAACGGACTTCGTAATAAGGTAAGAATCGAGACAGATGGTAAGCTGATGAGCGGCCGTGATGTAGCAATTGCTGCATTGCTTGGAGCAGAAGAGTACGGATTTGCAACTGCACCGCTGGTAACCATGGGATGCGTGATGATGCGTGTATGTAATCTGGATACCTGCCCTGCCGGAATCGCAACACAGAATCCGGAGCTTCGGAAACGTTTCGCGGGAAAACCGGAATATGTAGAAAACTTCATGCGGTTTATTGCAGAAGAATTAAGAGAAATCATGGCGAAGTTAGGCTGCCGTACCATTGATGAAATGGTAGGAAGAAGTGACCTTCTCCGGGTAAGAGAGGATTTGACAGACCGGGAAAAAGAAATCGACCTTTCCAAGATTTTGAATAACCCGTTTGCAGGACCAAAGGAGAAAGTTACATTTGATCCAAAACATGTATACGATTTCGAACTGGAGAAGACCAAGGACGAAACTGTACTGTTAAAACAGCTTTCTTCTGCACTGGATAAGAAACAGAAGAGAAGCATTGATGTAGAAGTAAGCAATACAGACCGTTCCTTTGGTACCATCTTTGGTTCCGAGATTACAAAGAAATATGACGATACTTTAGAGGAAGATACCTTTATCGTAAAATGTACCGGTGCCGGCGGACAGAGCTTTGGCGCATTCATTCCAAAGGGACTTACCTTAGAACTGGTAGGAGATTCCAACGATTACTTCGGAAAAGGACTTTCCGGTGGAAAACTGGTTGTCTACGCTCCGGCAGGTGTGAAATATAAGAAGGATGAAAATATCATCATCGGTAACGTAGCACTTTACGGTGCAACCAGTGGTAAAGCATTTATCAGTGGTGTGGCAGGAGAACGTTTCTGCGTACGAAATTCCGGAGCTTCTGCAGTAGTAGAAGGTGTCGGTGACCATGGATGTGAATACATGACCGGTGGCCGTGTGGTTATCCTTGGTAAGACTGGTAAAAACTTTGCAGCCGGAATGAGCGGTGGTATCGCTTATGTATTAGATGAGGACAACGACCTTTATACCAGAATCAATAAGGAAATGGTATTCTCAGAAGAAGTCGGAAATAAATATGATGTTATGGAATTAAAAGATATGATTAAAGAACACGTAGCTTTGACCAATTCTGAAAAGGGAAAAGAAATCTTAGATAACTTCAGTGAGTATCTGCCGAAGTTCAAGAAAGTAATTCCATACGATTATAACCGTATGTTAATGGCAATTGTTCAGATGGAAGAAAAAGGATTGTCTTCCGAACAGGCACAGATTGAAGCATTTTATGCGAATACAAGAAATTAAGGAGGGGACGCAAAATGGGAAAACCAACAGGATTTATGGAATATGACAGAGAGAATGCAGCAGCGGTTGCACCAAAGGAGCGTATCAGGAACTTTAACGAGTTCCATACCCCTCTCTCAAAAGAAAAACAAAGAGTACAGGCAGCACGTTGTATGAACTGCGGCGTGCCGTTCTGCCAGGCTGGTATGAATATCATGGGAATGACCAGCGGATGTCCGCTGCATAACCTGGTACCGGAGTGGAATGACCTTTTGTATACCAACAACTGGGAGCAGGCATATAACCGTCTGACCAAGACCAACAACTTCCCGGAATTTACCTCAAGAGTATGTCCGGCACTTTGTGAAGCAGCCTGTACCTGTGGACACTGGGAAGACCCGGTAACCTGTAAGGCAAATGAGCATGGAATCATTGAAAATGCCTATGAAAAAGGATATGCTGCAGCAAAACCTCCAAGAGTCCGTACCGGAAAGAAGGTTGCAATCATCGGTTCCGGTCCTGCCGGACTTGCAGCAGCAGACCAGTTGAATAAAAGAGGACATTCCGTTACCGTATTTGAAAGAGATGACCGTGTCGGTGGACTTTTGATGTATGGGATCCCGAATATGAAGCTGGAAAAATGGGTTATTGACCGTAAGATTAATATAATGAAAGAAGAGGGTGTCGAGTTTATTACCAATGCCAATGTTGGAAAAGATATCAAGCCGGCAAAACTCTTAAAAGAATATGACCGTGTCATCTTAGCCTGTGGAGCAAAGAATCCAAGAGACATCAAAGCTCCGGGCAGAGATGCAGAAGGCATTTACTTTGCAGTAGATTTCTTAAAGGCAACTACCAAGAGCCTTTTAGATTCCGAGCTTAAAGATAACAAATATATTTCTGCCAAGGGAAAGAAAGTAGTTATCATCGGTGGCGGAGATACCGGAAATGACTGTGTCGGAACTTCTATCCGTCACGGCG
>ENA-OPCU01000099-OPCU01000099.1-human-gut-metagenome-genome-assembly--contig:-NODE-99-length-37267-cov-2.785365_pt1 | contig 37267 bp, 27 predicted proteins | sample MGYA00241255_ERZ501490 | MGnify/ENA primary metagenome ERZ501490 (study PRJEB25962, sample SAMEA2042627) | human gut metagenome | biome: human gut; feature: human-associated habitat; material: faeces... | reverse complement strand
TGCTCTCGACATAGGAGAAAAAATGCTTATAAGCGGTGCGGAAATCAGCCGTGTTGAGGATTCCGTAAAAAGAATCTGCAATGCATATGACGTTAAAAGAATTGATGTTTTCACCATAACCTCAAGCATGGTTGCAACACTTGAGGACAAGGACGGCAATTCAATAACGGAGACGCGCCGCATTACAAAACACCACACCGACTTAACAAAGCTTCACAAGCTAAATGACCTGTCAAGGAAAATAGTACGAAGAGTCCCCGATATTCACTATATCCGCAATCAGATAGATGAGATAGAAAAAGGCACCAAGGAATACAACCTCCCGATACAATGTACCGTAAGTGCCCTGATAGCCGGAGCGTTTGCAATCTTTTTCGGCGGCGCCTTTTTGGACGGAATTGCTGCGGCACTGATAGGAATTGTACTGAAACTGATTGTATATGCCACGGAAAAAACTCAGGTAAATATGATATTTGCCAATGTTGTATGCTCTTTTGCGGTATGCTCGATAGCTTTTGCCTTTGTAATGCTCGGCTTCGGCTATTCAACCGACAAAATAATAATAGGCAATATAATGCTGCTGATACCGGGAGTGGCACTGACTAACTCCATACGCGATATGATAAGCGGAGACATAATGGCCGGAATGCTCAGATTTTGCGAAGCGTGCCTTGTATCGCTTGCAATAGCCGCCGGTTACATCATTGCGGCCCTCATTTTCGGAGGTATCGGCAAATGACATATTTTATACAGATATTGACCGGCACATTGGGAGCCTTCGGATTTGCGATACTTTACAATCTGAGGGGCACTAAACTACTTATCGCAACCCTCGGAGGAGCTTTATCCTGGGGCACATATTTATTTTTCGGAATATGGTTTCACAGCGAGCCGCTCAGGTATTTTTTTGCGGCAATCGCAGTTACGATTTATGCAGAGATATTTGCAAGAATTAAAAAGACTCCGACATCGACATTTTTGATAGTACCCATGATTCCTCTCATTCCCGGCGGCGTTCTCTACTATACCATGAGCTATGCCCTGAAAAATGATTGGAACAATTTTGTAACAAGCGCATTTTACACCATAAAGCTCGCTATGGCTCTTGCGGTGGGGATAATAGTGGTATCCACACTCGTCAGGATGTTCTCGGCGGTATTAAAATTTTTAAGGGATAAAAATGAAAACAAACAAGACAGAAAAGAAACGTAAATTCAAGCTCTCGCCGATGAAAAAAATAATACTCGGCTATATAGCTATAATATTTTTGGGGGCATTTATTCTGACGCTGCCCATTTCTTCGAGAGACGGAATCCACACATCGTTTGAGGATGCGCTGTTTACATCCACCTCAGCTACGTGTGTTACCGGGCTTGTAGTACAGGACACCGCCACATACTGGTCGCTCTTCGGGCAAATTGTTATACTCTGTCTCATCGAGATAGGCGGCTTGGGTTTTATGACTCTTGCAGTCTGCGCTATGACATTTACAAAAAAGAATATAGGACTTCAAAGCAGATACACTCTTTTGGAATCAATAAATGCGCCTCAAATGGCCGGAATAGTCAAAATGACTCGCTTTACGATTCGAGGAGCATTTCTCATAGAAGGCGTAGGAGCACTTTTGCTCGCAACGAGATTTGTTCCGAGATTCGGAGTCTTAAAGGGACTTTATTTTTCCGTATTTCACTCTGTTTCCGCATTTTGCAACGCCGGCTTTGACATAATGGGTACACCGGGAAACGAATACACCTCACTCACCGAATACAGTGCCGATATAGTAGTCAACATTACTGTTATGCTGCTCATCGTAATCGGCGGACTCGGCTTTTTTGTATGGGCGGATCTTATAAACACAAGATTTATATTCAGAAGATTGAAGCTTCATTCAAAAATCGTTCTTGTCACAACTGCCATGTTGATAGTCGGAGGTGCAGGTCTGATACTTATATTTGACATAAAAAGCGACGCTTTTAAAGGGTTCTCGGTTCCTCACAAAATAATTGCCGCCTTTTTTCAGTCGGTAACGGCTCGAACCGCCGGCTTTAATACTGTCGATTTGACAAAACTTTCCGACGCATCAGTAATAACCATGACCGCTCTTATGCTTATCGGCGGCTCGCCGAGCTCAACGGCCGGCGGATTTAAGACAACAACGCTTGCGGTGCTTATTGCAAGCATCTTTTCTGAGCTCAAGCACAAAAAAGATGTTGAGATTTTTAAACGCAGAATCGCGCCGGACGCCCTACGACACGTAGTATGCCTTATATTTCTCTATATGGCTCTTTTTTCTGCCTCGGGTGCGGCAATTACTTGGATTGACGGCATAACCATGAAGGAAGCACTGTTTGAAACAGCCTCGGCTATCGGTACGGTAGGTGTAACGCTCGGTGTGACTCCGTTTTTACGAGGTTATTCGCACCTTATACTGATATGCCTGATGTTTTTCGGAAGAGTCGGCGGTCTGACATTACTGCTGTCTCTCAGAGAATCTAAGGCACCGGATATATCAAGGTATCCGGAAGAACAGATAACCATTGGGTAAGGAAGGATAAAAAATGAAATCTATTTTAATAATCGGACTCGGACGTTTCGGACGCCATATGGCGAAGAAGTTCAGTGAGCAAAACAATGACGTTATGGCCATAGACATAAATGAAGAGCGTATAAACAATGTCTTATCGGTTGTCACAAACGCTCTTATCGGTGACGCCACAAATGAACAGTTCATGGAAACGATAGGCGTCAGAGACTTTGACCTGTGCGTTGTTGCCATAGGAGATAATTTCCAAAGTTCTCTTGAAACCACGGCTCTATTAAAGGATCTCGGTGCCAAGTTTGTACTCGCACGGGCAAGCCGCGACGTTCATGCAAAATTTCTCTTAAGAAACGGTGCCGACGACGTAATATACACCGAAAAAGAGACCGCCGAAAGACTTGCGGTAAAATACGGCTCGGACAATATATTTAATTACATTGAGCTTAACGATGAATACTCTATTTATGAAATAGCCGTCCCCTCCTCTTGGCTTAACAAGAGCATACTCAAAGTAAATGTGCGTTCAAAATACGGAATCAGCATACTTGCAACAAAGCAAGGAAACAACATATACCCCCTTCCGAAGCCGGAACACGTTTTTACCGACAGCGAATCGCTTATGATATTGGGTAAAAACGAAGATGTATCCCGTTTCATCAAATAAGGAGCAGGAATGCTTGTAACACTTGATAAAATCTGCAAAAGCTTTTTGGACGAAGTTGTTTTAAGGGACGTCTCGTTCAGCATAAACGAAAATGAAAGAATAGGTCTGCTCGGTGTAAACGGTGCCGGCAAAAGCACGCTTCTCAATATTATCACCGGGATACTCCCCTTTGACAGCGGCACGAGAACCGTCAAAAGCTCGCTTGAAATAGGATACCTCAAGCAAAACGAAGCTTTGAACTCCGAAAATACTCTGAGAGAGGAAATCGAGGACGCACTCTCGGAGGTCTATGACGTAAGAGAAAAACTGCTTGAAGCATCAAAACGAATTTCAGCCTCAACACCCGGCTCCGAGGAATACAGAAATCTTTCGGAAGCTTACGAAAAACTGACAGACCAATACGACGCTCTTGACGGCTACACTGCAGACACGAGAATAAACATAGTTTTAAACGGGCTCGGGTTCGGCGATTTTAACCTCGAACAAAAGACGGCTCACCTGAGCGGCGGTGAAAAAATTCGGTTCGGCATTGCCAAAATACTGCTTCACAATCCGGAATTGCTCATTTTGGACGAGCCTACAAACCATTTGGACTTTACCATGCTGACTTGGCTTGAGGATTATCTCTCTTCATACAAGGGCTCGGTGCTGATAGTATCACATGACAGATATTTTCTCGACAAGGTAGCTGATAATATATGCGAAATCGAAAACGGAAGTCTGTATAAATACAAGGGCGGTTACAGCGCATTTTTAACTCAGAAGGAAGAGAGAATACGTCACGCCGAAAAGGAATATGAAAAACAGCAATCCGAGCTTGCCGCAATGCGCGATTATGTCGCAAAAAATCTCGCTAAATCTTCAAGCAGCAACAGCGTAGGCTCACGAGTTAAGGCTCTTGAAAAAATGGAGCTTCAGGCAAAGCCCAACCCAAAGCAAAAGGAAGTCCATTTCAAATTCGAATATGATTTTGAGCCTCACAAGGTGGTGCTCTCTTGCAAGGATGTCGGAATCTATGTCGGAAACGCCGCAACCGGCAAGCAGCTTTATGAAAACATCTCTCTTGAGGTTTTAAAAGGCGAGAAAATCGCGATTATAGGCAAAAACGGCGTCGGCAAATCATCTTTTTTAAAGGCTGTTCTTAAAAAAATACCATATACGGGGCAGATCAAATTCGGAGGAAACGTAAAGGTCGCTTATTTTGACCAGGAGCTCGGCGACCTCAACCTTGACGACACCGTAATAGAGGCTGTGCACAGAGCTTATCCGACAAAGACTGAATTTGAAATAAGAAGTGCGCTCGGCAGGCTGCTGATTGAGGATGAGGCTGTATTTAAACGGGTACGCGATCTGTCGGGAGCAAACCGTGCCAAGGTGGCATTTTGCATTATAATGTTTAAACGCGCCAATGTGCTGATTTTCGACGAGCCTACCAACCACCTTGACTACATTGCCAAAGAGGCTCTTGACGACGCTGAAGGAATTTACGGGTACGCTGATAACGGTATCTCACGACAGGTACTTTTTAAACTGCGTACCGGATAAAATTATCGAGATGTTCCCGACGGGATTTAATGAATACAACGGCGGATACGACTATTACCTTGAGCATAAAAAGCCGGAAATCGTCGAAAAAACCGTTAAAGCGGACAGCGAGAATAAAGCCGCCTATAAAGAGAATAAAAAGAACAAGGCGGACGACAGAAAACGCAGAGCTAAGCTGTTATCTCTTCAGCGCGAAATGGACAGTCTTGAAGCTGAAATTGCAACGCTTAAAGCGGAGTCGGAAAAGCCCGACGTCTCGAGCGATTATCAAAAATTATCGGATATTCTCGCGTTGATTGCGGACAAGGAGAGCTGCCTTGAGGATGCGGAAACCGAGTGGCTTGAGCTTTCGGAATAAACTTAAAAGCGACTGTAAAGGCTGAGTGTCGCTAAGCCTTTACAGCCGCTTTTTTTATGTTATCTCTCTAAGGCAAAAACGATATATCCTTATCGGCTGACGGTACTGTTGTCGGCATTTTTGTGCCGTTTAACACCGTTGCCTCCACAACGGTACCCTTGCCGTATTTCTCGTTTATTCGAAGCATTGCTTTATCGAGTCTTTCGAGCTTTTCATGACGCGTCATATCAAAGCCGAGGCTTAGCTACTGAGGCTTATCCGGATTTAAAAGCTCTATTGCGCGCACCGTGACAGCTCTTACCGGAGTTTGCCATTTATATGTCTGCTTAAACAGCGAAAAGGCTTTAAGGGCAATTTCTCGGCTGTTTTGTGTTGGATAAATAAGCTTACTCTGCGATTGTGACGTGAACAATGCGGTGTTTTTTATTCCTATCTGCACACCGCCGGCAAGAAGGCCGTCCTCCCTAAGATGCTTCGACACCGCATGGGACAGAGATAATAGGACGCGCCACACCTCATCATTATCTCGTAAATCGTCTACGCACGTAACTCCCCTGCCAACACTCTTGACCGGAGGTCTGTATCCCATATTACAGACGGGCGAATTTTCAAGGCCGTTGGCGCAGCGCCACAACACAACGCCGTTCTTACCGAACGTAGTCTTTAAGAATGCAGGATCACTTTTTGCAATGTCCCCTATTGTTATAATACCGTACTTTTTAAGCACCTTAGAGGTGCTTCTTCCGACCCATAGCATATCCTCGGCGGGTAGCTGCCAAATCATATTGCGAAAATTTTCACGTCGTATAACCGTAACCGCATCGGGCTTTTTCATATCGCTACCGAGCTTTGCAAACACTTTATTAAATGACACACCCACGGAAATAGTAAGTCCGAGTTCTTTTTTTACAGCCTCTCTGACATCATCGGCGATGGTTTCGGGAGAGCCGAATAGCCGTGTACTACCGCTTACATCAAGCCAGCACTCGTCAATACCGAACGGCTCTATCATATCGGTGTATCTGCCGTATATTGATTTTACCGCACGTGAATATTTGATATATTCGGAAAATCGAGGAGGAAAAACCAAAAGCTCGGGACACTTGCCCTTTGCCTTCCATATAACGTCGCCTGTTTTTACCCCGCATTTTTTTGCAGCCTCGGACTTTGCCAGCACTATGCCGTGCCTATCCTCGGTTCTGCCGCAAATTGCAATAGCTTTGCCGCGCAGCTCCGGAGAAACAACCGTTTCGACCGAAGCGTAAAAATTATTCAAATCACAATGAAGTATTGCCCGTTCCATAAAATCACCGAAAAAATTATTGTACCGTCATTGTAACCGAACATTTGTTCTGTGTCAATAGTAAAAATATAACAGTCCCGAAATTCGGACTGAACATAAAAAAATCACCTCTGAAAAACAGAGGTGATTTTTGATTATCGTATTAACGAATTATTCGTCAATTTCAGTAACAACGCCTGAACCAACGGTACGTCCGCCTTCACGAATAGCGAAACGAAGACCCTGCTCAATAGCGATAGGAGTGATAAGCTCAACGCTCATAACAACGTTATCGCCGGGCATGCACATCTCAGTTCCCTCGGGAAGAGTGATAGTACCGGTAACGTCGGTAGTTCTGAAATAGAACTGAGGACGATAGTTATTGAAGAACGGTGTATGACGGCCGCCCTCGTCCTTAGTAAGGACGTAAACCTGGCCCTTGAACTTTGTATGAGGATGGATTGAACCGGGCTTAGAAAGAACCTGGCCACGCTCAATCTCAGTTCTCTGAATACCACGAAGAAGTGCGCCGATGTTGTCGCCTGCCTCAGCATAATCAAGAGTCTTTCTGAACATCTCGATACCGGTAACAACGGTCTTCTTCTTTTCGTCGGTAAGACCAACGATTTCAACTTCGTCGTTGAGCTTAAGGATACCACGCTCAACACGGCCGGTAGCAACAGTACCACGGCCTGTGATGGTCATAACGTCCTCAACAGGCATAAGGAACGGCTGGTCTGATTTACGGTCGGGAGTCGGGATGTAGTTATCAACAGCATCCATAAGGTCCCAAATCGGCTTAAGCTCGGGAGCGTTAATATCGTCGCCCGAATACTCAAGAGCTTTAAGAGCAGAACCAACGATGATTGGTGTGTCGTCGCCCGGGAAGTCATACTCGTTAAGAGTCTCACGAACTTCCATTTCAACAAGCTCAAGGAGCTCGGGATCGTCAACCTGATCAGCTTTGTTAAGGAATACTACGATGTAGGGAACGCCAACCTGACGAGCGAGAAGAAGGTGCTCTTTAGTCTGAGCCATCGGGCCGTCGGTAGCAGCGATAACAAGGATAGCACCGTCCATCTGAGCAGCACCGGTGATCATGTTCTTGATATAGTCAGCATGGCCGGGGCAGTCAACGTGAGCATAGTGACGCTTTTCGGTCTCGTACTCAACGTGAGCGGTGTTGATCGTTATACCACGCTCTCTCTCTTCGGGAGCCTTATCGATCATTGAATAGTCTTCGAACTGAGCGAAGCCCTTCATTGCGAGTGTTTTTGTAATAGCAGCTGTTAACGTGGTCTTACCATGGTCAACGTGACCGATAGTACCGATGTTAACATGTGGTTTGGTTCTTTCGAATTTTGCCTTTGCCATTGAATTTTCCTCCTTTTTTATGAGAACAAATAAATTTTTTCATTGTGGTTGATATTTTATCAATAAATGAATAAAATATCAAGTCTTTTCAGCTATTTAATCAGTCTTTTTTAGTTCTTTCGCTGATAATCTTTTCAGCGATTGACTTCGGAACTTCTTTATATCCGTCGGGTTCCATTACATACTGACCGCGGCCCTGAGTCTTGGAACGAAGGTCGGTAGCATAACCGAACATTTCGGAAAGCGGAACGTGAGCATTGATCTGCTTAGCACCAGTTCTCTCTTCAAAGCCCTGAATCTCACCGCGGCGAGAGTTAAGGTCGCCGATAACGTCGCCCATATATTCCTCGGGAACGATAACGGTAACTTTCATTATGGGTTCGAGGAGAACCGGATCGGCCTTCTTGGAAGCATCCTTGAATGCCATAGAACCTGCAATCTTGAATGCCATTTCCGAAGAGTCAACCTCGTGATAAGATCCGTCGTAAAGAGTTACCTTTACGTCAACAACCGGATAACCGGCAATAACGCCCGACTGCATAGCACCCTGAATACCCTGGTTAGCAGGTTCGATGTATTCCTTCGGAATAGCACCGCCGACGATGTTATTTACGAACTCATAGCCCTTATTGGGGTTAGGCTCAATGTTGATCTTAACGTGACCGTACTGACCTTTACCACCTGACTGACGGGCGTATTTGGTATCGGAGGAAGCGGGCTTACGGATTGTCTCCTTGTAAGCAACCTGCGGCTTACCTACGTTAGCCTCAACCTTGAATTCACGAAGCATTCTGTCAACGATAATTTCAAGATGAAGCTCACCCATACCGGCGATGATGGTCTGACCGGTCTCTTCATCGGTATAGCACTTAAAGGTAGGATCCTCTTCTGCAAGCTTCTGAAGAGCGATACCCATCTTTTCCTGACCTGCTTTAGTCTTAGGCTCGATAGCAACACGGATAACCGGTTCAGGGAAGTCCATAGACTCAAGGATAATTGGGTGCTTTTCATCACAAAGTGTTTCACCTGTTGTTGTATTTTGTAGACCAACAGCTGCAGCTATATCACCCGTTGTGGTGTTCTTCAAACCAACTGCAGCGGCGATGTCGCCCGAGTAAACGGTGTCGATATCTTCTCTGTGGTTAGCGTGCATCTGAAGTATACGGCCCATTCTCTCGTCGTCGTCCTTAACGGAGTTGTAAACGGTTGAGCCGGCAGTCAGAGTACCCGAATAAACTCTGAAGAAGCAGAGCTTACCGACATAGGGGTCGGTGGCAATCTTGAATGCGAGAGCCGAGAACGGCTCCGAATCCGAAGAATGTCTGTCTTCCTCTTCGTCTGTATCGGGGTTTACACCCTTTATAGCCGGGACATCCGTAGGAGCCGGCATATAATCAACTATTGCATCGAGAAGAGGCTGTACGCCCTTGTTGCGGTAAGAGGTACCGCAAGTTATCGGAACCATTTTATTCTCGATAGTTGATTTACGGATAGTTCTCTTGATTTCCTCAACGGTGAATTCCTCGCCGTTGAAGTATTTTTCCATAAGCTCGTCGTCCTGATCTGCGACATGCTCGATAAGCTTTGCACGATACTTCTCGGCAAGCTCCTTCATATCGTCGGGGATAGGCTCACGTCTTACGTCTTTACCGAGGTCATCATAATAAATCTCGGCATCCATTTCTACGAGGTCAACGATACCCTTGAATGTGTCTTCAGAACCGATGGGGAGCTGAATCGGCACGGGGTTACATTTGAAACGCTCGTCTACCATGTCAAGAACATGGTAGAAGTCCGCACCCATGATATCCATCTTATTGACGTAAATCATACGCGGAACATGATATTCGTCAGCCTGACGCCAAACGGTTTCAGACTGAGGCTCAACACCGCCCTTTGCGCACAAAACGGTAACCGAACCGTCAAGTACACGAAGCGAACGCTGAACTTCAACAGTGAAATCAACGTGGCCGGGAGTGTCGATAATATTGATACGATGGTTTTTCCAGAAACAAGTAGTTGCAGCGGAAGTGATGGTTATACCTCTCTCCTGCTCCTGCGCCATCCAGTCCATGGTAGCGTCGCCGTCGTGGGTCTCACCGATTTTATGGTTTACACCCGTGTAAAACAATATACGCTCTGTGGTAGTTGTTTTACCGGCGTCGATATGCGCCATTATACCAATATTTCTTGTTTTTTCAAGAGTGACCTTTCTTGGCATAACATCCTCCATAACCGTATAAATACGGTAACATAAATATTAGTAAGCTTACCACCTGAAATGAGCAAAAGCTTTGTTTGCTTCTGCCATCTTGTGAGTGTCTTCGCGCTTTTTGAATGCCGAACCTGTTTCATTTACGGCATCCATTATCTCGTTTGCAAGTCTTTCCTTCATAGTTCTCTCGGAACGCTGACGAGCATAGAGAGTGATCCATCTAAGACCTAAGGTCTGTCTTCTTTCGGGACGAACCTCGATCGGGACCTGATAGGTAGCACCGCCTACGCGGCGAGCCTTAACCTCGAGAACGGGCATAACATTTTCCATTGCGGCATCAAATACCTCCAACGGTTCCTTACCCGTCTTCTCAGCGATAATGTTAAATGCGTCATAAACGATTTTCTGGGCTACGCCCTTTTTACCGTCATACATAACGCTGTTGATAAGCCTGGTTACAAGCTTTGAATTGTAAAGCGGATCCGGCAAAACATCACGTTTTGCTATCTGGCCTCTTCTTGGCACTTCGCTTCCCTCCTTCATAATTATAATGATATCATAGGTACTCGGTGACAAAACCCCGTGGTGTCAATGCAAGAGGCATAATATAAGAAATATATATACACCCTGCACGGACTTAAAACCTTGCAAGTAGATTCTGTCTTTAAATAGTCGGCGAAATTACGCCTTTTTAGCTGCCTTGGGTCTCTTAGCACCGTACTTTGAACGGCTCTGCATTCTGCCCGTAACGCCCTGAGTATCAAGTGTACCGCGGACAATATGGTAACGAACACCGGGGAGATCCTTAACACGCCCGCCTCTTATAAGAACAACTGAGTGCTCCTGAAGATTGTGACCTACGCCGGGAATATAAGCTGATACTTCGATTCCGTTTGTAAGACGAACTCTGGCGAGCTTACGGAGAGCTGAGTTAGGCTTTTTAGGAGTGTCGGTCTTTACAACCGTGCAAACTCCTCTCTTCTGCGGAGAAGCGTTGTTAGTCATAACGTTCTTCTTCGAGTTAAGACCCTTACCGAGAGCCGGAGCCTTCGATTTCTTCTCAACTGTCTGTCTGCCACTGCGAACAAGCTGGTTAAATGTCGGCAAATTCATTGCACCTCCTTCTAAAAATATGACACAATGTGTCAGCAAAACAAACACTTCCGTTAAAAAAGTGTTTGTTTTGCTCACACAATCAAAGATTTTAACATTTAAAACCTTTGATTGTCAAGCTTTTATTTAAATTTTCTTTTACGCGGGCTCATTTGCAGGCTCATCGGGATTAGTATCATCCGAATAAGTCTTTTCGAGCTCGACCTCGCTGTAACACTTCATACCAGTACCGGACGGAAGAAGCTTACCGATAATAACATTTTCTTTAAGGCCGATAAGAGGATCGGTTTTGCCCTTAATAGCTGCATCGGTGAGAACTCTTGTGGTTTCCTGGAAGGAAGCCGCCGACAGGAAGGAATCGGTAGCAAGCGAAGCCTTTGTGATACCGAGAAGCACCGGTTCGCAGGTGGCCGGAGTAAACTCCTTCCCCTCTGCCTCGCACTCTGCGCTGACGCGCTTGTTCTCTTTGTTGAAGTCGGATTTTTCAATGGTAGCTCCGGGAAGAAGCTCGGTTGAACCCGGCTCATCCACCTTGAGCTTTCTCATCATCTGACGAACGATAACCTCAATGTGCTTATCATTGATATCAACACCCTGCATACGATAGGTCTTCTGAACTTCCTTGATAAGGTAGTCGTGAACCGCATTGACGCCGTTGATGGCGAGTATGTCGTGGGGATTGGGAGCACCCTCTGTAAGAGCGGTACCCTTCTTTATGAATATCGGGTTGCCGTTTTCATCCTTATCGCTGTTGAACTTCTTGCGGAAGCCGTAAGGAATAAGGTAGGTTTTTTCTTCGGCCGTCTCGGGATTGGTGATGACAATGTGCTCATTCTTTTTAATTTCGCGGAATGAGAGATAGCCGTCAATCTCGGCAAGAATTGCGAGAGTCTTGGGCTTTCTTGCCTCAAACAATTCCTCGACACGGGGAAGACCCTGTGTAATATCCTGGCTTGATGCGATACCGCCGGTATGGAAGGTACGCATTGTAAGCTGTGTACCGGGCTCACCTATTGACTGAGCCGCTATGATACCGACAGCCTCGCCCACGGTAACAGGCTCGCCTGTCGCAAGATTCGAACCGTAGCACTTAATACAAACGCCGTGGTCTGATTCGCAGGTGAGAAGCGAACGTATCTTTATTCTTCTGTCTGCTTCATTGGGACGGGCGTTAACGATAGCTGCGACTTTAGCTGCATCGTCCTCGGTCATCATCTTATCCTTGGACATAATAAGCTCGCCGGTTTTTTCGTCTACAAAATCCTCAAGAAGGAATCTGCCTGTAAGTCTCTCCTGGAGAGTCTCAATCATTTCCTTGCCCTCGTGGATATCGTAAACCTCAATACCGTCATGGCAATGGCAATCCTCTTCACGGATTATAACGTCCTGTGAAACATCGACAAGACGACGGGTAAGGTAACCCGAGTCAGCCGTTCTAAGTGCGGTATCGGCAAGACCTTTACGCGCACCGCGTGATGAGATGAAGTATTCAAGTACATTAAGACCTTCGCGGTAATTGGCTCGAATCGGAACCTCAATGGTTTTACCTGCCGTATTTGCAATAAGTCCGCGCATACCGGCAAGCTGACGAAGCTGTGATTCCGAACCACGGGCACCGGAGTCAACCATCATATAAATGGGATTGTTTTTACCGAGGTTCTCTTTAATACCCTGAGAAACCTTATTGGTACATTCTTCCCAAACCTTGATGACTCTCTTTGAACGCTCATTGTTGCTCAAAAGACCCATCTTATACTGTGCGGTGATGGAGTCAACCTTTTCCTCGGCTGCTTCAAGAAGCTCTTGCTTGTGCGGCGGGATTATAGCGTCGCATACGGCAACCGTTATACCGGATTTTGTAGAGTATTTATAGCCCTGAGCCTTAATGCTGTCAAGCATTACGGAGGCTATGTGTACGCCGTGCTTTTTAATGCACTTATCGATTATCTTGCCGAGGCCCTTCTTATCGACAAGGAATTCAACCTCAAGATTGAATGCGTTTTCGGGATTGCTTCTGTCGATAAAGCCGAGATCCTGCGGAATGGGATTGTTGAATATGATTTTACCGAGAGTTGTGGGAACAAGCTTAGTAACCTTTTCACCGTTTATCTCTTTGGTCATACGAATTTTAATTTTGGAATGAAGACCGATGTCGCCCTCGTTGTAAGCCATGGTAGCCTCATCAACGCTGAGGAACGCTTTGCCTTCGCCCGGCTCGCCGTCTTTTTCCATAGTGAGGTAGTAAGAACCGAGTATCATATCCTGTGTGGGAACGGTAACCGGTTTACCGTCGGACGGCTTGAGAAGGTTATTTGCGGCAAGCATAAGGAGCCTTGCCTCTGCCTGAGCCTCTGCCGAAAGCGGTACGTGAACAGCCATCTGGTCGCCGTCGAAGTCCGCGTTGAATGCGGTACAAGCAAGCGGGTGAAGCTTAATGGCTCTGCCCTCTACGAGTACCGGCTCAAATGCCTGAATACCGAGTCTGTGAAGAGTGGGAGCACGGTTAAGCATAACGGGGTGATCCTTAATGACTATTTCGAGAGCGTCCCAAACCTCGGGCTTTGCGCGCTCTACCATTTTTCTCGCCGACTTGATGTTGCCTGCAACGCCGGTTTCAACAAGACGTTTCATAACGAACGGCTTAAACAGCTCAAGTGCCATTTCCTTGGGAAGACCGCACTGATGCATTTTAAGCTCGGGTCCTACTACGATAACGGAACGGCCGGAATAGTCGACACGTTTACCGAGGAGGTTCTGTCTGAAACGACCCTGCTTACCTTTAAGCATATCGGAAAGAGATTTAAGAGCACGGTTGTTGGGGCCCGTTACGGGTCTGCCGCGTCTGCCGTTGTCTATAAGAGCATCGACAGCCTCCTGAAGCATTCTCTTTTCGTTTCTTACAATTATATCGGGAGCGTTGAGCTCAAGAAGTCTTTTAAGACGGTTGTTTCTGTTTATAACACGTCTGTAAAGATCGTTGAGATCCGATGTTGCAAATCTGCCGCCGTCGAGCTGTACCATAGGACGGATATCGGGCGGAATTACCGGAATAACGTCGAGAATCATCCATTCGGGACGGTTACCGGAAAGCTTGAATGCTTCGGCGACTTCAAGTCTTTTAAGTATTCTTGCTTTCTTCTGACCCGACGCCTCAGAGAGCTCCTCACGGAGCTGCTCGGTAAGCGCGTCAACGTCGATTTCGCAGAGAAGCTCTTTGATGGCTTCGGCGCCCATACCGGCCTTGAAGTCGTCCTCATACTTCTCTCTCATATCGAGATACTCTTTTTCGGAGAGTATCTGCTTCTTTTTAAGCTCTGTATCACCGGGATCGGTGACAATATATTTTGCGAAATAGAGAACCTTTTCAAGCTCTCTCGGAGAAATGTCAAGGATAAGTCCCATTCTTGACGGGATACCCTTGAAATACCAAATATGCGAAACGGGAGCGACAAGCTCGATATGGCCCATTCTCTCGCGTCTTACCTTGGATTTGGTAACCTCAACTCCGCAGCGCTCGCATATTTTACCCTTATAGCGAATTCTCTTGTATTTTCCGCAATGGCACTCCCAGTCCTTTGTGGGTCCGAATATCCTTTCGCAGAAAAGTCCGTCGCGCTCGGGCTTTAAGGTACGATAATTTATGGTTTCGGGCTTTTTGACCTCGCCGTAAGACCACTCTCTGATCTGTTCGGGTGAAGCAAGACCGATTTTTATTGATTCAAAGGTTATATTTTCCATTGGCTCTTTACCTTTCTTCCATTAATTTTCAGAAATCTGCGAAACGTGAAATCAGAAATCCTCGTCATTGAGGTCATCCGAATCAAAACCGTCTTCGGAATCGCTTGTATAATCGTCATTCTCGTATTCGTCGGCGTCTTCTTCTCTGTCAGGAATATAACCGTCATCATAAGAAGCGTCGTTGACCTCTGAAAATGCTTCGTTGTCAGCCATCGTAGGAGTAACATCATCGTCGTCGTAGGTCTGTTTAAGGTCAATCTCCTCGTTATTTGCGTCAAGAACCTTGACGTCAAGAGCAAGCGACTGAAGCTCCTTAATGAGAACCTTGAACGACTCCGGAATACCGGGCTTCGGAACGTTGAGACCCTTGACTATCGACTCGTAAGTCTTTACACGGCCCACAACATCGTCCGACTTAACGGTGAGAATTTCCTGAAGAGTATAAGCTGCGCCGTAAGCCTCAAGGGCCCAAACCTCCATCTCACCGAAACGCTGACCGCCGAACTGAGCTTTACCGCCCAAGGGCTGCTGGGTAACGAGTGAATACGGACCCGTGCTTCTTGCGTGAATCTTATCGTCAACAAGATGGTGGAGCTTAAGGAAGTACATAACGCCTACGGTTATGGGGTTGTCAAACTTTTCACCCGTTCTGCCGTCGGTAAGTATCGACTTACCGTCCTCACGGTAGCCTGCCTCTTTAAGAGCCTCGCGAATATCGGATTCATGCGCACCGTCAAATACCGGCGTTGCGATTTTTTGACCGAGCTTGCGGTAAGCAAAGCCGAGATGAACCTCAAGCACCTGACCGATGTTCATTCGGGAGGGTACGCCGAGGGGGTTAAGAAGAATGTCAAGCGGAGTACCGTCATCAAGGAACGGCATATCCTCCTGCGGAAGTATTCTTGAAACAACACCCTTGTTACCGTGACGGCCTGCCATCTTATCGCCGACGGAAATCTTACGTTTCTGAGCGATGTAGCAGCGTACTACTTTATTAACGCCGGGACTGAGCTCGTCGCTGTTTTCTCTTGTAAACACTTCGACGTTTACTACTATGCCGTATTCGCCGTGCGGTACGCGAAGGGAAGTATCGCGAACCTCTCTTGCCTTTTCGCCGAATATTGCGCGGAGAAGTCTCTCCTCGGCGGTAAGCTCTGTCTCGCCCTTAGGCGTTACCTTACCGACAAGTATATCGCCCGAGTGAACCTCGGCACCGATACGGATTATGCCGTTTTCGTCAAGGTCGGAAAGAGCGTCTTCACCGACGTTCGGGATATCTCTCGTAATATCTTCCGGTCCGAGCTTGGTATCTCTCGACTCAAGCTCATATTCCTCTATATGAATTGAAGTATAAACATCGTTGCGGACAAGCTTTTCGTTGATAAGAACAGCGTCCTCGTAGTTGTAGCCTTCCCAAGTGGTAAAGCCGATAAGCGCATTCTTACCGAGCGAAATTTCGCCGTTCGAGGTTGCAGGACCGTCGGCTATAACCTCATGAGCCTCAACCTTTTGACCCTCGGAAACTATCGGGCGCTGATTTATGCATGTGCCCTGGTTAGAACGCATAAATTTGATTATGTCATAATGGTCAACCGAACCGTCATCTGTAGTGATTTCAACAGTTTCCGCATCAGCCTTGGTTACGGTACCGGCGCGCTTTGCGAGAACTACGGTGCCCGAATCGACCGCCGCCTTGTATTCCATACCGGTTCCTACTATAGGAGACTCGGTTGTGAGAAGCGGAACCGCCTGTCTCTGCATGTTTGAACCCATAAGTGCACGGTTTGCGTCGTCGTTCTCAAGGAAAGGAATCATTGCGGTTGCAACGGAAACTACCATCTTCGGCGATACGTCCATGTAGTCGGCTTCCGAAGCCTCAATCTCCATAAACTCGTCACGATAACGGGCATTGACCTTTTTGCGCTTGAATTTGCCGTTTTCGTCGAGAGGCTCGTTAGCCTGAGCTACCATGTAGTTATCCTCGACGTCTGCGGTCATATAGGTGACCTCATCAAGTACCGTTCCCGTTTCCTTATCTATGCGGCGGAACGGAGCCTCGATAAAGCCGTATTTATTGATTCTTGCAAAGGTTGCAAGATAAGAGATAAGTCCGATGTTCGGTCCTTCGGGGGTCTCTATGGGGCACATACGGCCGTAGTGGCGTCACGAACCTCGAAGCCTGCACGGTCACGTGAAAGACCGCCGGGACCGAGAGCGGAAAGTCTTCTCTTATGAGTAAGCTCTGCGAGGGGGTTTGTCTGATCCATGAACTGAGAAAGCGGAGACGAACCGAAGAACTCTTTTATAGCCGCCATAACGGGGCGAATATTTATCAAAGCGGCGGGAGTTACCTTATCGGGCTCCTGCGCCTGAAGAGTCATTCTTTCTTTTACAACTCTCTCCATTCTGGAAAAGCCTATTCTGAACTGATTCTGAAGAAGCTCGCCGACGGAACGGATACGACGGTTGCCGAGATGGTCTATGTCATCCGTTGTACCTACGCCGTCCGCAATGCAGTTGAGGTAGTTGATAGAAGCCATTATATCATCAATTATGATATGCTTCGGAATGAGGTCGTCGCAACGAGCCGAAAGCTCCTCGGAAAGCGCATCCTTATCGTCGCCGCACTTTTCGAGCACTTCCTGAAGCACAGTAAAGCGTACCTTCTCGTTAATGCCGATATCCTCAAGCTCAGCCTCTGTGAACATGGGAACATACTCACCGATGTCAACCATACCGTTTGAATAGACCTTAACGGTTTTATCCTCCGGAGTTACTATAACGGCGGTATTAACTCCCTCCTGCTCTATTCTGTAAGCAAGCTCGGGGGTTATGGTTTCGCCAGGCTCCGCAAGTATCTCACCGGTAAGATTGCTGATAATCGGTTCATCAGCCTTAAAGCCGGCTATGCGAGCGGAGATTGCAAGCTTTTTATTGTATTTATAGCGACCTACTCTTGAAAGGTCATATCTGTGCGGATCGAAGAAGAGATTATCAATCTGCGCCTGAGCAGTCTCGAGTGTGGGAGGCTCGCCGGGACGCAGTCTCTTGTATACTTCGATAAGAGCCTGCTCGGTATTTATGGTAGTATCCTTTTCGAGAGTAGCCTTGATTCTCTCGTCATAGCCGAAAAAGTCAAGTATCTCTTCGTTTGAGGAAAGTCCGAGTGCTCTGATAAAGGTAGTGATGTAAATCTTTCTGTTCTTATCAATTCTAACATAAAACAGGTCGTTCTGGTCAGTTTCGTACTCGAGCCATGCGCCTCTGTTGGGGATAACGGTAGTCGAGTAGAGCTCTTTACCCGTTTTATCATGCGTCATACCATAGTACACGCTGGGAGAACGGACAAGCTGCGAAATGATAACGCGCTCCGCACCGTTGATTACGAAGGTACCGCTGTCTGTCATGAGCGGGAAATCGCCCATATAGACTTCGCTTTCTTTAATTTCGCCCGTTTCTTTGTTGAGCAGCCTTGCAGTAACTCTTAAAGGAGCAGCATATGTCGCGTCCCTCTCTTTACATTCCTTGATGGTATATTTGGGAGCATCGTCCATTCTGTAATCGACAAAGCTCAAAACAAGGTTGCCGGAATAGTCCGTAATATCTGCGACATCGCGGAATACTTCCTTCAGACCTTCGTCAAGAAACCATTGATAGGAATTTTTCTGTACCTCGATGAGGTTGGGCATCTCCATTACCTCATTGATTTTAGAAAAGCTCATGCGTGTGTTTCTTCCGAGTTTTACTGGTTTGACATTCACCATAGGGCTTATCACTCTCCGTTCGCAAAATTATTCCAAACGCCGACCGCAAAAATCAAGGGTATTGACAAATTGCAACCCGGCGGGAGATTACTATAATAATTGATTGTGATATGCTATTGATTTAATTGATTTTTTGTGATAAACTACTAATACAAAAAAACGACAAGAGCATATGCTTCCATTTTATAGCAGTTTATTATTATATGCTTGTCAATGGCATATGTCAAGTCTTTTTTGATTATTTTCGGAGATGTTATTGTATTATGTTGAATTTTGAAGAGCTTTCGCACAAGCTCTTTTCTCTTGTCATTTTCAGAAATCTGTTAAATGACGAGGTCATCAAATCGTTCACCGAGCTTGCCGATGAACAAAAGAGCGAAAAAGAAGAGGTTTACTTATATGCCGATTTTCTCTCGAAGCTGTTTGCGGAAACCGATAATTTTTCAAAATATGTTTTAAACGCCGTTCTTGAGGACGAAAACGCTTACATATTAAAGTATGGTCACAAAAAGCTCGGCAGCCATTATGACGAGGCTCTGAATATGGAGCTTGACACGCTTAACGAATTGGCGGCCGTGCGGTCGGACGATGTTAAAAAGAGCCTGCGCCTCGAAAATGAGTCTCTACCCGGCTGGACTACCGAGAAAACCGATATAAAAAGCATTTATCTCTCCAGAATAAAAAACATATCCAAAACCGGATACGGCATATGGGCAAAATACCACGTCTTTATCATTAAAAACGGCGATATTGTGCCTGTTAAATACCCCGACACGCAAAAACTTTCGGATTTTTCCGGTTACGAGCGCGAGCGCAGCGAGGTAATTGATAACACAAAGGCTCTTTTAAAGGGAGAACCGTGCAATAATGTTCTTTTATACGGAGACGCCGGAAGCGGTAAGAGCAGTACCGTAAAAGCAATAGCGAACGAATTTAAGGATGACGGGTTGAGACTTATCGAGGTTAAGAAAAATCAGCTCTATTCCCTGCCGGACATAATGGACAGAATATCGGGCAATCCGCTTAAATTCATAATATTTATAGATGATTTGAGCTTCACCAAAAACGATGAGGACTTCGGTGCGCTGAAGGCTATTTTGGAGGGCAGCGTAAACGGCAGGGCCAAAAACATAGCGATATACGCAACATCAAACCGCCGTCATCTTGTCAAAGAGAGTTTTGCCGACCGTGACGGAGACGATGTTCATATTCAGGATACGATGCAGGAGCTTACAAGCCTTTCGGCAAGATTCGGCTTGCAAATCACGTTTTCAAGACCGGACAAAAATCTGTATTCGGGCATTGTTGTTGAACTTGCAAAAAAATACGGCATAAATATGCCGGAGGACAAGCTTATAATGAAAGCGGAGGCTCACGCTTTGAGAGCCGGCGGCAGAAGCCCGAGGACCGCAAGGCAATTTATAGAATATCTCGCATACAAGCAGGATGCGGAAAAGGAATAAGCTGTTATTAATTTGTTTGTATAAATTCAGTATAAAAAGATTGGAGAAGAAAATGGAGATCAAAAAAAGATACGATTGGGAAAACCCCGCCGTTATCAAGAGAAACAAAGAGGACGGCCACGTCATCGCATTTTCATACGATAACGCGCTCGATGCTGCGGAAAGAAAAGAGTCGCCTTACAAGGTAACTCTTAACGGAAAATGGAAATTCCATTGGCAGATGGGCATAGACAACTGTCCGCCTGATTTTTATGAGCCGAGCTTTGATGATTCAGATTGGCGATACATAACCGTTCCGTCGGTTTGGCAAACGGAGGGTACGGGCAGTGCTCCGTATTACTATGCAAGTACCTTTCCGAGGGCTATCAGCCGTCAAAAGAGCAAAATTCCCTGCATTGACCACAATATGCAGGAAATCGGTCTTTACAGACGCGCATTTACCCTGCCCGAAAACTTCGACGGAAAAGAAATATTTTTACACTTCGGCGCAGCCAAATCCGCAATTGAGGTATATATAAACGGAAGCTTTGTAGGTTATTCGCAGGGCTCCATGACTCCGCACGAATTTGACATCACAAAATATGTTAAGAACGGAATCAACGAGGTGGCCGTAAAATGTTACCGTTACAGCGACGCTCAGTACATAGAGGATCAGGATATGTGGCTTCTCTGCGGTCTTTACAGAGAGGTATATATCTTCGCCGAGCCCAAGACCTGTCTTCGCGACTTCTTTATAACAACCGACCTTGATAAGGATTACAAGGACAGCGATACGAAGCTTGAAGCAAAAATCATAAATTACGACGACGAAGACAAAGCTTCAAAGCTCAGTGCTTATATTGAAAAAGACGGCAAAAAGCAAAAGCTGGGTTCGGAGGAATTCACGGTTGCTGGAAAAGACAGCAAAACAATAAACCTTGAAGCGGTAATAAAAAACCCGCTCAAATGGAGTGCCGAAACACCGGAGCTCTACACTCTTGTTATCGAGCTTAAAACCGGTAAAACAACAACATACAAGTCAATCCGTTTCGGTTTCAAAAAGGTTGAGATAGTAGGAGAAAAAATTCTCTTTAACGGCCAGCCTCTGATGATTCGCGGTGTAAACCGTCACGATTTCGACCCGGATCACGGTTGGGCGGTTCCGAAGGAGAGATATTATCAGGATCTCGACATAATGAAGCGCTGTAACATAAATTCTATCCGCACTTCTCACTATCCGGACGATCCGTTCTTCTATGAGCTTTGCGACGAATACGGTTTCTATGTTATGGACGAATGCGATATGGAAAGTCACGGCGTCCGCAGAAAGGGCGTTCCGGGAAGCAATCCCGTATGGACTAATGCGGTTGTGGACAAAATGCAGAGAATGGTACTTCGCGACAGAAACCACGCCTGCGTATTTATGTGGTCACTCGGCAATGAGGCCGGCGACGGCACAAACTTTGCTAAGATGAAGGAAGCCGCTTTGGAGCTTGACAAAACGAGACAGTTCCACTATGAGGGCGATTTTGACCTGACAAAGAGCGACGTTATATCAAGAATGTATCCCCTCCCCGACATTATGGAAAAGCTCGGCAATCGCGAGCCAATCACCATAAGCCTTTACGATAACGTTGCAAACCAGCTCGCCGCAGATTCAAAGCCCATTCCGAAAGAGGCTTACACGAAGCCCGTAATACTATGCGAATATGCGCACGCAATGGAAAACAGCCTCGGCAACTTCCAGGAATATATGGATGACTTCGAGAAATACGATAATATGTGCGGCGGATTTATTTGGGACTTCGTAGACCAGGCTCTTCGCTACAAGGCTCCCGACGGAGATCATTGGCTTTACGGTACGGACTTTGAAAAATCAGAGCCGCGCAGACCCTTCCAGCTTCCCAACACAACCGCTATGACAGGCAGTAACACATACTTCTGTGCAAACGGTATAATTGCCGCCGACAGAAAGGTTCACCCGTCGGCATATGAGGTCAAAAAGGTTTACGCCGAAATGAAGGTTATTGAAAAAGACCTTGAAAAGAAAGAATTTACCGTTAAAAATAAGCACTTATTCACCGACCTTTCGGAATTTGACCTTAAATGGACCGTAACCGCAAACGGCAAAGAGATTGAATCGGGTATTATCGACAATCTTTCGGTTCCCCCACTCTCTTCAAAGGACATCACGGTACCGTTCTCTTCCGATAATCTTCCGAACGCCGAGTGCATTATCACATTCTCATTCCTTCGCAAAAACAAGGAGCGTTACTGCGAAAAGGGCTATGAACAGTCGTTTGACCAGATAATTCTAAAGAAGATGCCCGAAGCTCTTCCCGATAATTCAAATGGTAAACTTCAATGCGTTCAGATAGGCACAACAGCTACAATTCAGGGTGAAAACTTCACGGTAAAGGTTACCGACGGCAAAATAGTTTCGCTGCGCTTTGACGGCAAGGAATATTTAAAAACTCCCTTGAAGCCGAATTACTTCCGCGCGCTTATCGACAACGACTTTTCACTTACAAACTTTGTTCCCTTCCTTATTCCGCTTCATCCGTATTACACATGGAGAACCGCAACCGATACGGCACAGGGCACAATAACGGCCATAGATGAGGGCGCAAACGGAGAAATCATCATATATGTAGACTGGGCAGTATTCTCATTCTCTGGCGTTAAATCGAAATATATTATCTATCCCGACGGCAAAATCGAGGTCAACCACGAGGGTACTCCAAAGGCCTTTACACTTCTGAGATTCGGTACGCAGATGGGGCTTATACCCGAACTCAACTACGTAAAGTGGTACGGCAGAGGTCCACAGGAAACATATATCGACCGTAAAACCGGCGGCAAAATAGCTATTCACGAGATGAGCGTTGACGACCTTGAGCACCACTATATGCGTCCGCAGGAAAACGGCAACAGAGTTGACGTCCGTTATGTCGAAATAACCGACAAGGACGGCAAGGGTCTTAAATTTACCGCTCCGTACAACACTCCGCTCGCATTCAGCGCCTGGCATTACACGCAGAATGAGCTTGAGAAAGCCACGCATATTCATGAGTTAAAGCACAAGGATATTACGACGTTTAACTTTGATTTAACTCAGCTCGGCGTAGGCGGAGATATGCCCGGTGACGCACACGTGCGTGAGCCGTATATACTCCATCCTAACAAGAAATATGCTTATTCCTTTACCATAGAGAGCATAAAGAAATAATACGGCGATTTAAAATCCCCGATTTTGTCAATGACAAATCGGGGATTTTTTATATGATAACATTTGTGCCGACGGAAGATTTTTTCGACCGAAACAACAGGCAAAGCACATGGAGACCCTATTTTTGGGTTTCACTTCTATGGGTGCGTGAACATTTAGGGCAACCTGTTCTGTTGTTGCCTGTTCTATTATGTAGAGAAGTTTGCCATTCATAGCCGCATTTGTGACATTTCCACCATACCTTTTTATTCGTGCCGCAAGTCACTTCTTTTGGAGATACAGTGTTTTTTTCATAATTCCAGTCTTTTAGTAATTCGGGCTTTTTAGAAGCCAAATCATTTATACCCGGAACTACAACACGACCCGCGCAACAAGGGCATCCGCAGCCTGATGTTCTTGTATTCGGAGTAGCCTGCCAGCCATAACCGCATTTATGGCATATCCACCACACTCTTTTATTTGAACCGCAAGACACTTTATCCGGAGATGTATCATTTTTTTCATAATCCCATTCTTCTGAAATCTGCGGATATTTTTCTGAAAGGCTATTTGTTTTAGCCGCTTCAAGTGATTTTTTCTTCCCTGCTTTCTTTCGCAAGCACTTTGTGCAACCGCCGCCGGCGTTTCGCAACGAAGGCGAAGCTTGCCACTCGTAACCACATATGTGGCATTTCCACCACACTTTCTTTTCAGAACCGCAGCAAATACCGTCCGGAGATATTGCATTCTTATCATAATCCCAGTCTTTTAACAGTTCAGGCTTTTGTGAAGCCAAATCGGTTTTGCCCTTGATTGGTAAACGACCGAAACAATAAGGACATCCGGAGCCTAATTTGGTTCTTGTATATGGGGCGGCTTGCCAACTGTTACCGCATTTTTGACATTTCCACCACACTTTTTTATTTGAGCCGCAGGAAACTTTATCCGGAGATACAGTATTCTTTTCATAATCCCATTCTTTCAGCAAATCAGGATGTTGTGAAGCAAAATCATTTATACCCGGAACTACCGTTAAGCCTGCACAACAGGGGCATCCCCTACCTGATGTTCTTGCGTATGGTGTGGTTTGCCATTCGTGACCACACTTCTTGCACTTCCACCAATACTTTATATCAGAGCCACTGGAGACGGTTTCCGGATTTATATGTAAATTTTTCTCATAATTCCATTCTTCAAGCAGTTCCGGTTTTACATTGGCGATACAATTTTCTTTTATTGATTCTCTATATTTGGCTTTTATACCGATTCCGTCTTTGTCAACATCAACAATGATATTATTGCCCGGGGCAAGCAAGTCCAGCAGACTCTTTATCGCCTTGTTCAGGTGTTTACCACCTGTATCTGTGCAAGTAATCCTTATTGAATTCTTCGTATCCGGCAACCTTGAATCACGTATTCTTATTAAACGGATATTATGTTCTTTACAAAGCTCATCTTTTTTATTTTCTTTTTCTAATGCGTGACTGCTATTATGATAGTATACTCCATCGTATTCTACCGCCGTTTTTATATCGGGAATAAAAACATCTAATTCCATACCGAATTCCTTGTATCTTGACATCGCATCCGGATAAATTTTCTTTACATAATATAAGACAGTTTGCTCTGAAAACGAAGTACCAGCTAAGGTACAGTTCGGGCAACCGTGCCCGGACGCTCGTTTGTTTATTGTTGTTTGCCAACTGTTTCCGCAGAAAGAACACTTCCACCAGACTCTCTTGTTGCTTTTACTTGAATATTCATTAATATCTAAACCAACATTCTTCTCATAATCCCATTCTTTCGCTATATCCGGGTAATTTTTAACAAAACTATTTGTTTTAGCCGCATTGAGAGAGTTCTTCTTGGCAGCCGATTTATATGCGCATACAGGGCAACCTGTTCCGTTTTTTCCCGTCCTTCTGTTCGGTGTGGTTTGCCATTCATGACCGCACTTATGACATTTCCACCAAACCGTCTCATTTGACCCACATGAGTACTCGTTGGGTTTTTTAGTATTTTTATCATAATCCCAATCTTTTAGTAATTCAGGATATTTCTTTGCAAGATTATTTCTCTCAGCATAGGTTGCTTTTTGACTTATTCCTCTGTCCTTTGCGGCACAATAAGGGCATGCGGTTTTTCTGTAAGTTCTATTACTTGGACTTGCCTCATAAGATTTACCGCACTTCTTACACTTCCACCAATACTTTTCAGCTGAACCGTAACTAACATCATCGGGTGTTACTGGATAGTTTTTATCGTAATCCCACTCATCAACAAGTTTGGGGTTATGTTGCGATAATTCTTTACCGGTATATATGAGTTTGCTCATATTTACATTTCCTTTCTGAAGCGATAGTCGGTATTAATATAAGTGTAACACATTTTATATTGCTTCTCAAGAAAACCATCATTTTAAATGTACTTAAAATCGGACATAAGCTCATAAAACATCTTTATTTTGTGATATTTATTTGAAAAGCTACTTGACAATATACCCCTCATGGGTATATACTTAAGATACCCCCTAAGGGTATAGAAACGAGGTGCGGTTCATGGAAAAAGAAAAGTGCTGTCACTGCTCACAGCGAAAAAAAGAGCGTTCCCCCGAGGAATATAAAAAGCTTATACACAGGCTTAACCGAATCGAGGGGCAAATCCGCGGAATAAAGGGCATGGTGGAAAACAACGCTTACTGCCCGGATATACTCATACAATCCGCCGCCGTAAACGCCGCGATAAATGCTTTTAATAAAGAACTGCTTGCAAATCACATCAGAACATGCGTTGCCGACGATATAAGAAACGGCAAAGACGAAGCGATTGACGAGCTTGTGGTTACACTTCAAAAGCTTATGAAATAAATAAAGAAAGAACGGTAAAATATAATGAATGTTGTTTTAATAATAATTCTCATAGCAATTGTGGTATTGGCGGCGGTTTCCGGCGCGAAACACTTTAAAGGTCAGGGCGGCTGTTGCGGTGGCGGCGGAGAATTAAGACCCGAGCACAAAAAGCTCGACGGCCCCGTAACGGAAGAAAAGATAATTTCGATAGACGGAATGAGCTGCGAAAACTGCCGGAATCGCGTTGAGCGAGCTATAAACAAAATAGACGGAGCTTCGGCGAGAGTAAATCTTCGCAAAAAAGAAGCGGTTGTTTCGCTCGACAGAAAAATTGACGACGAAACGCTCAAAAACGCTGTTGAATCGGCAGGCTACAAGGCTGTTTCCGTAAAGACACGGGAGGTAAAAAAATAATGACACAGTATAACGTCACCGGTATGAGCTGTGCGGCGTGTTCTGCGAGAGTTGAAAAAGCGGTATCAAAAGTACCCGGCGTAACGTCGTGTTCCGTCAGTTTACTCACCAACTCCATGGGCGTTGAAGGGACGGCATCGGACAAAGCTATAATATCCGCTGTACAAAAAGCCGGCTACGGAGCATCTAAGAAAGGCGGAAGTAAAGCCGCCGAGAGTGCCGATGAATCCGCACTCCGCGACACAGAAACACCAAAGCTCAAAAAGCGCCTGTTTTGGTCAGTCGGATTTCTTATAATACTGATGTATTTTTCGATGGGTCATATGATGTGGGGATGGCCCCTCCCCTCTTTTTATAACAGCAATCACGTTGCAATGGGACTTACTCAGCTTTTGCTTACCGTTATAATTATGGTAATAAACCAAAAGTTCTTTATCAGCGGTTTTAAAAGTCTGTGGCACAGAGCCCCGAATATGGATACCCTCGTAGCCCTCGGTTCAACCGCCGCATTCGTATACAGCACTTACGCTCTCTTTATGATGACAGACGCTCAGACACGCGGCGATATGCAGGCAGAAAACACCTATATGATGGACTTTTATTTTGAGTCCGCCGCTATGATTCTCACACTTATAACCGTGGGCAAGACCCTTGAGGCGCGCTCAAAGGGCAAAACGACCGACGCATTAAAGAGTCTTATGAAGCTCGCACCAAAAAGTGCGGTAATTTTAAAAGACGGCGAAGAAAAGACCGTGCCTATTGACACGGTACAAAAAGACGATATATTCTTAGTACGTCCCGGCGAGAGTATACCGGCAGACGGTGTGATAATCGAGGGTGAAAGTGCCGTAGACGAATCAGCGCTTACCGGTGAGAGCATTCCTATAGACAAAGCCGCAGGAGACAAGGTTTCGGCGGCAACCGTCAATCGGTCGGGATTTTTGAAATGCCGTGCCATACACGTAGGTGAGGACACAACCCTATCGCAAATCATTAAAATGGTCAGCGACGCCGCAGCCACAAAGGCCCCGATAGCAAAAATCGCGGATAAGGTTTCGGGCATATTCGTCCCGGCTGTAATAATTATCGCGGTAATCACAACCGTAATATGGCTTCTGCTCGGTCACGGCGTAGGGTATGCGCTTGCACGCGGAATTTCGGTTCTCGTAATATCATGCCCGTGCGCCTTAGGTCTCGCGACTCCGGTTGCGATAATGGTGGGCAGCGGTCTCGGCGCAAAGAACGGTATTCTTTTCAAAACAGCGGCGTCTCTTGAGGAAACAGGCAGAATACAAATTGTGGCACTCGACAAGACCGGCACAATAACAAAGGGCGAGCCGAGAGTTACGGACATTATCACAAACGGTGAAACAACAGAAGATGAGCTTCTTAAAGCTGCGACGTCTCTTGAAAAGAAGAGTGAGCATCCGCTTGCAAAGGCTGTAATTTCATATGCGGAGAGCAAAAATATCATCTGCGACGACGTATCCATCTTTAAAGCTTTGCCCGGAAACGGCCTCAGCGGCACCGTAAACGGAAAAGATATATTCGCAGGTAATCTCAATTTCATAAAAACAAAGGCCGAAATATCGCCCGGCATCAAGGAAATTGCCGAAAGGCTGTCAGGCGATGGTAAAACTCCCCTCTTCTTTGCTCTGGATGGGAAGCTTCTCGGCATTATAGCCGTGGCAGACGTCATTAAAGACGACAGCCCTAAAGCCGTTAAAGAGCTCAGGAATATGGGAATACGCGTTGTGATGCTCACGGGCGACAACGAGCGTACCGCAAACGCAATAGGTAAATCAGCCGGTGTTGACGAAGTAATCGCAGGGGTTTTACCGAGCGGTAAAGAAGAGGCAATCAAAAAGCTTAAAAAGCTCGGCAAGGTGGCAATGGTCGGCGACGGAATAAACGACGCACCCGCCCTTACAAGAGCCGACATAGGCTTAGCCATAGGTGCAGGCACAGATGTTGCCATAGATGCAGCCGACGTCGTTCTGATGAAGAGTCGTCTTTCCGATGTGCCCGCAGCCATAAGGCTCAGCAGAGCGACGCTTAGAAATATACACGAAAACCTGTTTTGGGCGTTCTTCTACAACACGATAGGTATTCCGATAGCCGCCGGCGTATTTATTCCTCTCGGTCTTACGCTGAACCCCATGCTCGGAGCTGCGGCAATGAGCCTTTCAAGCTTCTGCGTTGTAACCAATGCCCTGAGACTTAATCTGTTTAAGCTTCGTGACGCAAGCCACGACCATAAAATAAAAAAGCATTTAAAAAATGTAACGGAGGAATCAAAAGCTATGGAAAAAACAATTAAAATCGAAGGTATGATGTGCGGACATTGTGAAGCTGCAGTCAAGAAAGCTCTTGAAGAATTACCCGAGGTTGAGTCAGCCGAAGTAAGCCATGTAAGCGGTACCGCAAAGGTTACTCTTAAAGGTGAAATCGGCAATGACGTTCTCAAGAAAGCCGTTGAGGACAAGGATTACAAGGTTATCGGAATAGAATAATCATGTAAACAAAAAAAGAACCGTGAAGTCATAAGACCTCACGGTTCTTTTATGCAATTCTGCAAAATTATCTCTTAATGTCGTCCCAAGCAACACCGTCTATGTGGAACAGCTCGTCAAAGTCGTAACGGTTGTTCTCGTCTTTTCTGTGGTTCGGATACCAAACCTGAGCAAAGAACGGGTTTGTCTTAGCGATAGCATCATAATCCCAAGCCTTATGCGGGATATAGCACTCGGGGCACCAATGTCCGCCGAGAAGTATAAGAGCGGGGCTTGCTTCGAATTCTGCGCCGCAGTGGCCGCATTTCCATTTAAGCTTAGTAGCCATATCACCCTTAGTCATTGTCTCGGAGAGGCACTCGCCGCCGCGGAACTTAGCAGCCTGCTTCATATCCTCAATGTCAAGCTCTGCTTCGGGCTTTGTCTCATCATAACCGTGGTCAAGCTTAAACTGCTCAGCCGCGCTGTTATCCTTATCGAACTTGATGAGGTCGAAATCTTCCCACTTTGACGGGATCTTCTTCCACTCGTCCATGCCGCCGAAGTAGATGTCAAGACGCTGCTTGTTGTTCTTTTCAACCCAGTCAAGAGTACCGAAGTCCGGAGTCTTGGCAATCTTCTTCATAAAGGGCTTCGCGCAAGCTGCAACGAGGTTCTTCGGAAGATATCTCGGAATTTTGAAGTAGAATTCAACCTGATCTGCAAGACGGTTGAAGTAATCCTTAACGGGGAGGTTCTCACGGAAGTGAAGGAAGTTTTCAAGCTTATCGCCGTCTGCATAGAACTGACCGTGGAAGTTCTTCGTTGTGAACCAGTTGGGGTCAAAGAGCTTTTCGGGGCCTGCAAGACCGAGAGTACCGAGAAGAAGGCACTCAAACTCATAGTTTGAAATTCTGTATTCCTTACCTGAACCTATATTGTAGAAGTGATTCCAGAAATCGGAACCGAGGTTGCCTTTTGCATCTTCATCGCAGAGGTTGGCAAGCAAACGACCCGAATCCTCAACGGTGCACCACTCAAGAACGCCGTTGATCGGAACGTGGAACATGATAGGATCCATATTTTTAAGAATGTTGGGATAAAGTATGCCCGACTGACGCATAACAACCCAATTCTTAATACCGCTCTCAACGAATACACGCTCTGCTATGCACTTAGAAACAGCATAATGGTCATATACCGAAACCTTGAGCGGATCGCCGCAACGTCCCCAATGGATAGGATAGTTACGGTCGCCTGTTTCGGCAACTGTACCGATATAACAAAATTTTACTGCATCAGGGTCCGGCTGAGCAAGAACTGCCTTGCAGATATTCTGAGCAGCACCGATATTTGTTTTCTGTGTTCTGTACGGTTTCCAGTCAGCTGCCGGAGAAACCATACCGCCTACATGAAGAATATAGTCAGAACCTGTTACTGCGTTGAGAACATCCTCATAGTTTGTAAGATCGCCCCAAACTATTCTGACTGAAGGATCATTTTCAAAATCCTTGAATTTAACACGGTTTTTTTCACTTCCGCGAAGTAAAAGAACAAGATTAAACTTGTCTTTCTTAGCGTAAAGTTCCTTAAAACCGTGGAAACCCATATGACCGGAGGCACCGGTCAGCATTACGGTTTTTTTAGCTCCCATATTGTTCCACCTCATTTAAATCATAGTGCTTTTATTATAACATTTTTATGTGCAATGTCAACAAAAGAGTAAAAAATCAATATATTTTGTAAACAGATATTTATTTTTACAAAGAAACGCGTGCATTTTTTAACAGCGACGTTTAACTCAATATGTATCACGGCGGAATTCAACCTTTACAGCTCACACCGTTAAAAGCACCGCCGTCAAATGTACATTTTTACCTTGGCACAAAGGAACTCATAAAAATCATCATACAGTTCCTTTGAGATTTTACCGGGATACGTCATAATCTTAAGCTCAAAATCAGAGCCACCCCTTGTGTAAGCCGGTGCGAAATGCTCAAAGTCGTTTAATGTAAATCCGTTTCGCTCATAAAATCCGCGACGGCGAACGGATATTTCATCCTTCGGCGGGTCGATTTCTAAAATAATGGTTTTATTGCAGCCTTGCAGCATCGAGAGTGTGCGCTCTCCGTACTTGCGGTTGCGCTTTTCGGATAAAATGCAAAAATGCTCAATATATATAAAGCTGTCGGTATCCCAATAAAGCACTTCGCCTATAAATTCGCCATCATCGTATATAAGGTCAAAATGGAACTGCTCATCATACATGGCCCTCTGCTGTGCGTCATATGACCTCTGCTCGTATTTCGGGAAGCTTTTTTCATAGAGCTTCATTGCGGTATCAAATATTTTTCCCCTGCTGTCTCTCAAACGTATAAGCTCCATATAATTCTCCTTATAATCAGTATTTTTACAGGCGGTTTTATCTTATATCGCCCTACAAACATATTTTTAATAATATATATTTTATCACAAAAACGGTATTCGGACAAGACGTCATCGAATGACACAAAGAGTGCAGCTTAAGCTGTCGGATAAAATTATTTATTGAGAAAATTTTTGCAATCAGTAACTTATTCATAATTATTCATCACAACCTAACTGCTGAAATACCTTTTTAATCTTAGGATATTGAATAGCAATCCAGTCAACCATTTCTTCATTTCTTGCCCAGCAGTCAACCCCATTACTGCTTGAAGTTAATCCCCCTCGTCGAAAGGCAAACATAAATGGTTACCGTTAACAGCTTTGGTTCACTACCACTCTGTTTCGGTTTGTTATTTAACTTTTTCAGATGCATTTTTGCATTTGCTGTTTTCATCCTGCGCGGTATGGCGGCGGCAAGCCCTTACGGGCTGAGAAAAGCGAAAAGTGAAAAGAGGAATGTTGTATAATAAAAAAATGCAGCACAAATCGCTAATAATATCCCGCAGTGTATGGCAGGAGCTTGTCCCTGCCGAGGGAATTTACAAATATATTAACTGTAGTTATCAAACGGAAAAATATATTGTACTGTAGGGATAGACCTTACGGTTGTCTGTTGCCAAATGTTTTTCCGCATTCTACGATTCATAGGTTGCCTTATTAGGCTTTTAATGCTATTCTTTAGGTAAAATAAAAGGCGGTGTTTTTATGGATGCAACAAAATGCGGCGCGTTTATAGCAAAATTACGTAACGAAAGAGAAATGACACAAAAAGATTTGTCAGAGGTATTGAACGTTTCTGACAAAGCAATTTCTCGTTGGGAAACAGGAGTTTCCCCAACAAAAGGATATTAGAAACAATCCATGAAACACCTGCTTGCGTTAAAGGAATTACAATAGAATACTATATTTTTTAACATGCATTTCTATATTGATTTGCATGTTTTTAATTTCAAAAGAAAATTTAAAATAAACACTATATAACACTTGACAACAGTTTGTAACTGTTATATACTGTTATCAAGAAAAGAAGGAAGGATATAAAGAATGAAAATTATAATCAATACTTCCCTAATGGTTCCCATATATGAACAGATTGTTGACCAGATTAAAATGCTCATACGCAACGGGGAACTAAAGGAAAACGACAATCTTCCATCTGTCCGTACACTTTCTAAGGAACTAAAAATAAGTGCTTTAACTGTAAAAAAAGCTTACGACAATTTGGAAAGTGAGGGTTTTACGGTTACAGTACATGGAAAAGGCACTTATGTAGCGGCTACAAATACAGAACTGCTTTTGGAAGAACAGAAAAAAGAATTGGAAGCGGATTTGGAGCAGGCTATCCAAAAAGGCAGACGATGTGGTATTAGTGATGAAGATATAAAAAGTTTATTTGAGTTGATATTGGAGGGTTGATGTATGTTAAAAATTGAACACTTGAAAAAGCATTATGATAATTTTTCTCTTGATTGTTCATTAGAGCTTATGTCTGGATGTGTAACAGGCTTGATTGGACAAAATGGTGCTGGAAAAAGCACAACATTTAAGGCGATATTAGGTTTGATTTCAACTGACGGCGGAAATATTACCATACTTGGAAAGGACAGAAAAGACTTCACAGCAAAAGATAAAGAGGAATTGGGTGTAGTATTGTCGGATTCTGGTTTTAGTGGGTATCTGAAGATAAAAGATATTATCCCTATATTGCAGAATATGTACTCAAAATTCGACAAATCACTATTTATAGAACAGGTACAGAAATTTCAACTACCTATGAATAAACAGATAAAAGAATTTTCAACAGGAATGAAAGCAAAATTAAAAGTGCTGGTTGCAATTTCACACAATGCAAAACTGCTGATACTGGACGAACCGACAGCAGGTTTAGATGTAATCGCAAGAGACGAATTGCTTGAAATGTTAAGAGAATTTCTGGAAAAAGATGAAGAACGCTCCATTTTAATCAGCTCTCATATATCCAGTGATTTGGAGTCGCTATGTGATGACCTTTATATGATACATGACGGAAAAATTATTCTGCATGAAGATACGGACGTTCTTCTTAGTGACTATGCTTTATTAAAAGTAGACGCAGAACAATACAGCAAGCTGGATAAACAGTTTATATTGCGTTCCAAAAAAGAAACATATGGATATAGCTGTCTGACAAATCAGAAACAGTATTATATGGAGAATTATCCTAAAATTGCCATTGAAAAAGGTACAATAGATGAAGTCATTACCATGATGATAAGGGGGACAGAACAATGAAAGGCTTATTCGTAAAAGATTTGAAATTGATGATGTTACAGAAAAATTTTCTGTTGCTCATTTTGGCGATTGTAATCGGAATGATGATATTTACTGATGATGTGATATTCCCATTAGGTTTTCTGAGTTTCATTGTATCACTTTTTACAGTAAGCACAATCAGTTATGATGATTTTGATAATGGAAATGCGTTTCTGTTTACATTACCTATTACACGTAATCATTATGTGAGTGAAAAATACTTTCTTGGTCTATTATTGGGGTGTATGGCTTGGGTTTTGGCAACTGTTTTAGGAATAATTACAACTGTATTGAAAGATACATTACCTATTACAGACTTAGTACAGAGTTCATTGATGATTTTACCTATTATGATTGTCGTTCAAGCAATCATGCTTCCTTTTCAGCTAAAATTCGGTGGAGATAAAGGAAGAATTGCTATGATTGGTGCATTTGGCGGTCTGGCAGTAATCACTCTCGTTATCGTGAAAGGAGCAGAAGCCATTTTCAATATTGATTTAGTTAGTCTGTTAGATAATTTGCCAACTGTAAGCATGGGAGTTCTTATCGCTATTGCAATTATTATCGCTTTGTTGATGTTATTGGTTTCAATGAAAATCAGTTTGTCAATTATGAACAAAAAAGAATTTTAAAAAGGAGCAATCATATGGACTTTACAATATTGGCTGTTGTACTACTGCTGTGCGGTGGTATTCCTTTAAGGAATAAGATATATAAGGAACGCAAAAAGAAAAAAGAGGATAAAAAGAAAGGTATATAAAGTGGGTGATTTCATGGATAGTATTTTATGTGTTCTTGCCTTGATTGTATTTGCATATTGGTTTTTTATCAAACGTAACAAAAAATAATTGCTGTTGTGAGGAGAATATAAATGAAAAATACTAAATCATGTCCTAAATGTGGCTCAACCGATATTGTTCGTATTCCAGATAACCCTAACCGCCATGCCAGCGGAAATAATATTTACACAAGCACTTATACGCTATTTGGGAAAATCCCTGTAATACGTTATGTTTGTTGTTCATGTGGATATGCAGAAAATTGGGTTGAAAACGAAGAAGAATTAGAAGAAATTAGAAAAACATTTAGATAATTGAAAGGCGGTATTGATGATTATGAAAGAATATAAGTATGTAGAAGTGAAATTTGAGGCAAAAGGTGTGCTATTCCATTCTGCTTCTGAACCAAAAGAAATAATCAACAAATATGCTAAAGAGGGATATTCCTATGTTGGTTTTATTCCTACTTTAATAGATGCACATGGCGGTTTTAGAAGAATTGATTTGATATTTGAAAAATAATCTTTAAAAGCGCAGGTGATACTATGGGAAGATATTAGTAGCAGAATTTTGGGATAATGAAGAACATTATTTCCAGCAAACAGTTGAATGGCTATCGAAAAAGATATGTACCACTCCTGCTTATATACAACAAGACAGGACAGATTTTATAATCAATCCTTTTACTCGTACTGTATCACACAAAACAGGCAATATCATACAGCTTACAGCAAAAGAGTTTGATATACTTTATTTTCTCATTTCTCATAAGGAGCAGGTTTTTACCAAAGAACAGATTTATGAAAATGTATGGGGATATGACTATCCGGCAGACCCTAATAATCTGACTTCATTCATACGAAAATTAAGAAAGAAGATTGAGCCGGAGCCGGACAGACCACGCTATATCGTCATTGTCAGAGGTGTTGGATATAAGTACACGGAAAATGAGGAAATGGTAGGCAAGACAGCAACACCGCCGGAGTGATCCAGACGTGGTGGCGGTCGTAAGACATCAAGCCATGCCAGTTTTGCTGGCAAACGGCTGGTTCACTCTGACGGTGGGGCGAGCGTCAGCGAGCCATAAAGGCCCCGTTATCTAACAGGGGGGTACTATTACAAAAGACAAGAGAAAAAATAAATACAAAACTGCTGATATGCAACGATTTATAAGGTTATAAGAACTTATTTCACTTCACACCATATTCTTTTTACCCGACAGGTCTAAAACAGCATATCAATAGAAAATAAATATAAGATACAAGGTGTATGCTCCTATGAGTATATGCCTTTTTTGATTGGAGGAATGAAGCATGAATGATATAGAATTTATTGAAACATTAAAGCAAAAGAGAAATGCCTGTGATTATTCGCAATCACGACTGGCACAGGAATTGCAAATTAGCAGGCAGAACTTAAATGAAATTGAAAACGGAAAAACAAAAGCCAGTAAAGAAATGAAACATATACTTTTACATTATCTTGATTATTGTAATTGTACACAGCCTTTCACTTTAACGATTGACTATCTGCGTGTTCGTTTTCCTACCACAGACGCATTGGAAATTATAAAAAATGTACTGGCAATGAAAAGCGAATATTTTATACATGAAGATTACGGAATGTTTGGTTATGAAGAACAGTATATCTATGGGGATATTAGTGTAAATGCTTCTAAAGATAGTTCTATGGGTGTTTTATTGGAATTAAGAGGTATGGGGTGTCGAAACTTGGAATATGTTTTACAGGCAAGAGGGATAGACTGGTATTACTTTTTAAGCAGTTGTATAGATTATCAAGGTGTTTTTAAACGCATAGATTTGGCGGTCAATGATATGGGCGGATTGCTGGATATAGAAATTCTAAGGGAACGTTATTATGCCAACAAGGTATGGAAACGTTCAAGAACCCATGAAGCAGTAGACAGCGGAAAATTATCGGGTACACATGGAGATACTGCAAAAACTTTTTATATCGGTTCAAAGAATAGTTCTATTTACTTTTGCTTGTATGAAAAAGAAAAGGAACAAAAAAGCAAAGGTATAAAAACAGACATTAAGAACCGATTTGAAATTCGTTTAAAAAGTGGAAAAGCAGAACAAACGATAGAACAACTTGTTTTTTCAAGAAATCCCGAACAGACCATAGCAAGCCTTATCCTCACACAGATAGATTTTCCCGTTTATATTTTATGGGATATATTTTTAGATAATGTAACGACTTCACTTCCGTTTATTATGACGCCTGTTGCTGTCAATATGGATAAAACAAAACGTTGGTTAGAAAGACAGGTCATGCCCTCTTTATTGATGATAAAAGAGATTGAAAAGCAAACAGGAGCAAATTATCTGGAAGAAATCGACAGACATACAAGACTAACAGAAAAGCAGGAATTAAAAATTAAACAAATGACAACAGACATAGCAGATATGATTGAGAAAGATACCGCTGTTCCACAAGGGAATGACGGTATTTTTTAATTTCTTCAAAAAATCTGCAACAAAACGGCTACTTGCGTACAGATATGGTGCGAGGAAAGGAAATCTAACTTTTTTTCAAAACTACTCATTAAATCGAGGTTTCCATTCCCTATATGGAGTGAAAGAAGAAAATATTTTCATTCTCAACTTAACCTTTGGCAGTTGCCGTTCCCTATATGGAGCAAAGAAAATCTTTCATTCCATAGTTGGCAATAACGGTGTTGCATGGGTAGTTAGGGTATGAAAAGAAGTTTTTTCATCAGCAACTTAGCAGAATGACACTTTCTTTCCC
>ENA-OPCU01000056-OPCU01000056.1-human-gut-metagenome-genome-assembly--contig:-NODE-56-length-45956-cov-5.241084_pt1 | contig 45956 bp, 49 predicted proteins | sample MGYA00241255_ERZ501490 | MGnify/ENA primary metagenome ERZ501490 (study PRJEB25962, sample SAMEA2042627) | human gut metagenome | biome: human gut; feature: human-associated habitat; material: faeces... | reverse complement strand
GCGAGCTTGCACCGTTCTTAAACATCCTGAATGAAATGCACGCCCGACAGACCAGCAAAAAGGTCAAGGCTGCCATGCACACAAGATTTGCCAATGGCGCACACTATGGAGCCTATGCACCGCTGGGCTATGTAAAAGACCCGGACAAAAAAGGTCATCTTCTGATCGACCCGGAAACACGCTGGATTGTAGAGAAGATTTTTGACCTTGCTGTACACGGGCGTGGAGCCGCCAGCATTACACGGATTCTGGTGGAGGAAAAAGTACCTACCCCCGGCTGGCTGAACTATGAAAGATACGGGACTTTCGCCAATATCTACGCCGGTGCGCCCGCAGAAAAAGCCTATGCGTGGACGATAGCACAGGTCAAGAGCATTTTGAAAGAGGAAACCTACATCGGTCACAGCGTTCACAACAAGCAGAGCAACATTTCATTCAAGAACAAGAAAAAGGTGCGGAAGCCGCAGGAAGAATGGTATCGTGTGGAAAATACCCACGAAGCCATCATTTCTGAAGAAGTGTTCCAAAAAGTTCAGGAGCTGATTGCAAGCAGACGCAGGAAACGCAGAAACGGTACGACACAGATTTTCGCAGGATTGATAAAATGTGCAGACTGCGGATGGTCTTTAGCCTATGGGGAAAACAAGCAGAATAAGAACCCATACGGGTACTACCATTGCAGCAAGAACGGGCAGGGATTACGCCAGTGTTCCATGCACTATATCCGCTATGATGTACTGTATGCCTATGTGCTTGCAAGACTGCAATACTGGTCTATGCTGGCACAGAAAGACGAGGACAAGCTGCTGAAACGCCTGCTCAATGCCAGCGACAGGGAAAGAAACTCTGCGAAGAAAAAGCAGGCTGCGGAGCTGAAAAAGGCAGAGAAGCGTAAAGCCGAGGTTGACGGGCTGTTTGCTAAAATGTATGAGGACTGGTCTGCCGGACGCATAACCGAGTATAACTTCAATATGCTGTCCGAGAAGTACCAGAACGAGCAAAAGGAGCTTGAAACAAAAATAAGACAGCTTCACGAAACGATGGAAGCCGCCGTACAGACCGCAGCGGATGCTGAAAAGTGGATTGCCCTGATGAAACAGTATGTCAACCCTGTGGAGCTGACCGCCGAACTTCTGAACACTCTAATTGAAAAAATAACCGTCCACGAAGCTGTCAAGGGCGAGGACGGAAGCCGTGAGCAGGAAGTAGAAATCTACTACCGCTTCATCGGCAAAATTGACTGACCTTTCTTTTTTACCCAATAATATCTTTAATTAAGGGAAACGGGAAAGACCATGCCAGATATTGCCAGCGTGATCAAAATGAGTGATCTCTATCATATCAGTCTGGATGAACTGTTGAAAGGAGATCAGGATATGATGAAAAAGATAGAGAAGGACACAAATATCGTAAGGTCCAACAGTAGGCTTATCGCTGTGGGCATAGTGGCTATCATAGTGGCTGTCGTTGTCATATTTGCAAGTATCATGACGGGAAATGCGGTGTTGGATTTTCTTGCGGCGGCGCTTCCGTGGGTATTCATGGGGATTGCCCTTGCGTGTTTTCTTGCAACGAGAAAGCCTGATGAGAACACGCCGAAGCTCAGGGTGGCAGGATTTATACCTATCATGATAGGTGTGATGTTTATGATAGGTGGAATATATCTGATGAACGCATGTATGTGGAGAGGGATTGGAATTGGAGCGTTGGTTGTAGGCATTGTATTGAATGGAGTGGGGCTGGTAATTTTATTTTACAGAAAAAAATAGAGATGGAAAGCGTTGTTTGCTGTCCTTGAAATATTTGTGATAGTAGTATAATATGTAACTGTTTGGCAACGGATATATTGTATCTGATGCCAGACAGTTATTTTTGTGCGGACAAGGTATCAGAGAATATGATCACACAAGAAGCAAAGCGGCTGTATAAATTTGAAAACACGTTTTGTGTTTCTCAGAACATGATAGATTAGAAGATGCGAGGAATTACGATATGATGAAATTAACAGACTTTTACTATGATCTGCCACAGGAACTTATAGCACAGGACCCACTCCTCAAGAGAAGTGAGTCACGTCTCATGGTCCTGGACAGAAAAGATAATACGATAGAGCACAAGCACTTTTATGATGTGATAGACTACCTGAATCCGGGAGACTGTCTGGTCATCAACGATACAAGGGTTCTTCCGGCGAGACTTATGGGCGTCAAGGAGGATACGGGAGCATCCATAGAGGTTCTTCTTCTGAAGAGAAAGGACGACTGTACATGGGAGACTCTGGTAAAACCGGGCAAAAAGTGTAAGGTGGGTGCTCGTATAGTATTTGGTTCAGAGTCAAATGAACCTGACCCTGAGACAGGACTTATAAAGGGCAAACTTGTTGGTGAGGTCGTCGATATAGTTGAGGAGGGCAACAGACTCATCAGATTTGAGTTCGATGGAATATTCGAGGAGATCCTTGACGAGCTGGGACAGATGCCACTCCCTCCATATATCACACATAAGCTTGAGGACAAGAACAGATATCAGACAGTTTATGCAGAGCATGACGGTTCTGCGGCAGCACCGACTGCAGGACTTCACTTTACAACAGAGCTGCTTGACCAGATCAAAGCGAAGGGAATCAAGATAGCGCATGTGACACTTCACGTCGGACTTGGAACGTTCAGACCAGTGAAGGAAGAGAACATACTAGATCACCACATGCATTCTGAGTTCTGTATCATAGAGCAGGATGCAGCTGATATGATCAACGAGACAAAGGCTGCAGGCGGAAGAGTTGTGTCCGTAGGAACGACAAGTACCAGAACTCTTGAGTCCATGTCGGACGACGATGGAACAGTTCATGCAGGCAGCAAATGGACGGATATTTTCATTTATCCGGGATACAAGTTCAAGGTTATTGACGCACTCATCACGAATTTCCATCTGCCTGAGTCAACGCTTCTTATGCTTGTTTCTGCGCTGTACGACAGAGAGCATATACTTGAGGCGTACAAGGTGGCGGTTGAGGAGAAGTACAGATTCTTCTCATTTGGCGATGCTATGCTGATAAAATAGCAGAAGAATCAGGACGATTAGAATAAAGGCATGATGTAATAGGGGTGCTGATAATTTATGTACTCTGGATGGGACTTATATCCGGAGAGGAGACAGATATATGGGAAAGAAGATATGCGTGGTATTCCCGGGAATCGGATATCACACTGATAAACCGTTACTTTACTACAGTAAAAAATATATGATGGCACATGGATATGATATTGTTGATGTGACATATGGCAAGCTTTCGGGACATCTCCCGGAGGAGATACAGAAGGTATTTGATGATGGCTGGAATAAAGCGGTAGATTGTCTGAAGAATGTGGATTTCTCGGATGCTGAGGATATAGTATTTCTATCAAAGAGTATAGGTACGGCTATATCTGCAAGATATGTGGCGGAGAAAGGACTTAAAGTAAGAAATATATATTTCACACCACTTGAGATTACCATGCAATATGCCAATTCAAATGGCATAGCTTTTCACGGAACGGCGGATCCACTAGTGAATACGGGTGAGATAACCAAACTTTGCGAGGAAAGACATATACCACTCTACAGATATGAGGGTGGCAATCACTCAATAGAGACAAAGGATATTCTATGGAACATAAAAACGCAGAAAGATATAGCGGAAAAATATATAGATTATTTGAACTTCTAGGACATACAGAGGGGCAGTTATATATTGCGGGGATAGCAGTGCTCATAACACTGCTTATCGGCACGGCGGTATATATACTGCTCCTTCGTGTACTTCCGGATACAAGCTGGCTTGAGGGGTGTCAGATACGCCGGTTTACAGGGGTGATATGTCCCGCATGCGGTACGACAAGGGCTGTACTTGCCATGCTCCACGGACATATTCTGACGGCTATGTATTACCATGTGGCGACTGTGTATCTGGCGTGCATCTGCATCATATATTTGGTGGGCAATACGATCAGGCTTGCCACGAATGGCAGGACACCGCTTGTGAGATTCCGGTTGTGGTATGTGTATGTGTGGCTTGGGATATTTGTGGTGTCTTACGTGGTGAAGCTGGTGGTGCCGGGATATGTCATATAATGAGCGCAAGTTGAGTAGGCGTGTGCGTGTCATCGCGCTTATGCACGATGACATATGATATAAGGAGTGGATTTTATGAGACTTATGATAAAACAACGGGTATTTGCCTGGACAGATACCTACGATATATATGATGAATGGGGAAACAAAAAGTATTTTGTGAAGTCGGAGGCGTTTCGGCTGACGCATCAGGTTCACGTATATGACATTGCGGGAAATGAGATAGGTCTTATCAGTCAGAGATTATTCGCGTTCCTGCCTACATTTGACATCAGTGTGGGTGGCAGACCGTGTGGAAGTATCAGGAAGGAATTTACATTCTTCAAGCCATCGTACAGTATTGAGTATGGAGGATGGCAGTGTGATGGAGATTTCCTTTCGTGGAATTACAGTGTCACAGCTGGAAGCAGGCTGGTGGCAAATATAGCAAAGCAGCTTCTCAGCTGGGGAGATACATACACACTTGATATCTCAGATCCGGGTGATGAGATCATGGCACTTATGCTGGTGATCGCCATTGATGCGGCCAATTGTTCGCAGAATAATAATTAATTTTTAAACAGGTATTAAGAACTCCTTCATCAGAATCCATTGATAAGAAGAAAAAGATGCTTAAGGCAAGAAAGCGGATTGAAAATAAATGAGTTATTTGACAACAGAAGAATTTGAAAGTATTTTGGATAATGTGTCGATATTTCCAGTTACCTCAGTAGAATTAGGAGATATTTCACAGTATTTTTTTGAATGTGGAGATGCAGAAGAGTATGTCACATTTTTGATTAATAAGATCGTTTAGAAAGCATTTAGAAATTATCCCTTTTATGTTTAGTCGGATGTATGATAGCAGAGCTCTGGATCATCCTTGGAATCTGTAATTGAATATGTTTACAAAAAGGCTTTTCGGGTTATTTGTAACCGGAAAGCCTTTTTTGTCCAAAATCGGCACAATCATGTCGTTTCGTGCATTCAGCATTGAAGAGGTAATATAACAAAGTGTATAATATTCAAATGTTTTACATAATGGGGTGAGTATATGGACCAAAGAAGTAAGCTTAATATAGCGGTATGCGATGATGATATATTTGTAACTGAACAGCTGAGTGAATGGATAAAGGAATATTTTGTTTCCAATCATTTGGAAGAACCCAACATATATGAGTTTGACAATGGCGAGGATCTGATAAAAAGCGAAGTGAAATATGATTTTGTATTCTTGGATATAGTAATTCCGGGAATGAATGGGATAAATATAGGCAGACGGCTATTGGCGCAGAATGAGGAGTGTCTGATATATATAATAACGGCATACGACAGCTATCTTGATGCTGCTATGAGCTTGAGGGTGTTCAGGTATATTTCAAAGCCGCTTGACAAATCCCGTATATACCGAAATATACAGGATGGACTTAAGATATACACAACATCAAATACTAAGATATTGATTGAGACAAAGAATGAAAATATAATCCTCAGAGCTCCGGAGATTATTTACCTGGAGGCACAGGGACATACGCTATTTGTGAACACCAGTGAGGGAAAATACATCTCTGTGAGAAAGATGGATTACTGGGAGAAGACATTGGATACAAGGGGATTTTTTAGAACACACAGAAGTTTTATTGTGAATATGGAACATGTAGTAAGGTTTGATCATTCATTGGTGTATCTGGATACTGGGGTAACAGCCTATCTAACGAAACGCAATTATCAAAATTTTAAGCATGCATTTATGATGTATTTGGAGGGGGCAAGGACATGACAATGGCTATGATTTATGGAATCGTTTTTCTGATAGAAGCGTTGATAGCATTTCAATACTTCGAGTGGATGTTTGTAAAACCAAGATATACGGTGATAAAGAGATTTGTTTTGGTGTTGGCGTGTTATGTTGTTTTATTTGGTTTGTTTGAACTAAATATATTGATATTTAATTTTATTTCATTTCCAGTATTCAACTGGATAATAATAAAATTTGTATATGGACAAAAAACTTTAAGCTCAGTTTTTCACAGTGTGGCAATGTCAGTAATTATGACATTGTCAGAGATGGTGGTTGTGGCGGTATTTTCTGGAATCAGTCAAAAAGCATGGGATCCATCTGGTGGTGTTTTGACGGTATTATTTTTTGCAATGTTAAGTAAGTTTGTGTATTTCCTTGTGATGTTTGCAATCAGCCGATACGGGATGAGACACAGGGTGGATGTACATATGGGAGCACAGGGGTGGGTAATTCTTGTCATACCAGTGTGTGTGATAGTTGTTGTGTGTCTGCTCAATTACATGTGTTACTTTTCTGACATCAGCAAAATGCAGGAATCCATAGTGTTGTATTGTTCAATAATCTGTCTGGTGATAATTATTATTTCATTTGTGATCTACGGATATCTGCAGAGTGCCTACAAGGAGAATCTGGATAAGACATTGCAGATCCAGAGAGAAAAATATGACGTTGAGTATTATAAAAAAATTATCAGTCAGGACGAAGAGCAGAAAATAATGATACATGACATAAAAAAGCATATCAGCGGGATACATGATTTGCTCGAACATCATGATTACGATAAGGCAGTTGAATATACTGAAAGGATATATGAATCCAGCGAGTTGAAAGAGACTATAAGGTTTTCGGATGATCATATGGTAAATGTTATTCTTAATAGATATGCCAGCAGGTTCATTGATGCGGGGATTCATTATGATTTTGATGTGAGAAGGGCACGTATGGATTACATGCAGGTAGATGACTTAACTGTCCTTCTGTGTAATATGCTGGACAATGCCAGTGAGGCAATGAGTGAAATAGGCAGTGCCAGTGTGGAACTTAGAATGAATTCACAGGGGAACGATGGTGGAACGATCATAGCAATGACAAATGATTGTACGCACAGATATGATTCACAAAAGTCCGGTAAGCCGGATCAAAAATTCCATGGATTTGGAATAAAGAGTATGAAAAAGGTCGCAGAAAAGTATGGTGGCAGTGTTGATGCATATTATTCAGAGGATGATCAAAGATTCCATACGGTCATATATCTGTCAAATGCTACTATGTAAAACAGTTTGATGTTTATGTAAAATAAAACGGAGGTGTACTATGGACAAGAAAAAAATAATGTGTGCAGCACTTATTTCTGTTATGGCATTAAGTCTTGCTGCGTGTGGAAATAAAAAAGTTGATTATGGAATGAATGGTGGCAGTGATGATGCAGCTGATGCCGGTGGAATTAGTGGTCAGCTTGATGTTCCGGATAGCTGTGACGTAACTTTTGACACAGGAGAATCGAAACTCTCATCCATAACCTTGAAGGATGATGATATAGAGATCCCTGACGCTGGCAAAGTATATAAGGTCGGATTTGATGCGGTAAATGCGCCATGTTCAGGCGATGAGCTTAAAACTATAATATCAAAGCTTTTTGACGAGACATCAGAGGTAAGGTGGCAAAGTGCTGACGCTGCTGATTCAAAGGAGATACTGGACAACACGATAGAAATGTATAAGTCAGAAATAGAGAAAGCCTTGGCGAATGGTGATCCTGGTTATGCCGAACTTTTGGAGGTGGAACTGGTAAAATACGAAGAAGAAAGGAAGAATATGTCTGACGAGCTGCCATTAGCTACAGAATATAAGCTTAACGAGCATTATGTTGCGGAAAAAGATGGGATACAGAGAATATTTATGGCTGCATCTGATGCTGAAGATGGAGATGGATACAACAATAGCTATTTTACATACGATATGACACCAGAGGGTGAGGATAAGGCTCTTGTATCAGAGGTTCCTGGAACTGAAAGTACGTATGAGATCAATGTTGTCGGTGAAGACACATATGATGGGGACGAGAAGAATCCGATCACAGAAGATGAAGGACTCGGTTCTGCAATGAAGTTACTAGACAATCTGGGGATAAGCGGCTTTGCATGTACAGAGACAGAGGAGGCGGTAAGAGCCTGGACTGGAGGTTCATATGGTGAAGATATCTGTAAAAAGCCGGATGGATACAGATTTCAGTTCGGACGGAAGATAGATGGCATAGACGTGGTATACTCAACAGATATCGATACCGTGGATAGTATTGATACCGATAACCTTACCTATAAAGGTGGAGTTGACAAGGCGGTAATAAGTGTTGATAAGTTTGGGGTTGTCTCATCTACAGTGTATGTATATGCCGATGAGGATACGTTTGATAAAGAGGAGGTCAAGCTTTTAAGCTGGGATGAGATGATTAAAGCTGCGGGCGAGAGTATAGCCAAATATTATAAGGATCACCCGACAAATTATGGAACGGTGGAATTTAATGATGTGGAACTTGCCTATGTACCATGTGCTGATGAGTCGGGAAATAAGTATTTTGTTCCGACATGGATATTTTCTCAGAATGAATATAATGAAGACTACCGATGCGATATGCCCTTGCAGAGGGTATATATAAATGCGATAGATGGAAACTACATAGATATAGTGGATAACATGAAAAAGATGGGAATGTATGAGGAGACAGGCAGGAAATAGTCATGAACAAGATATCAAAGTATGTTGTGATTATAGTAGGCATATTGGTAATGGTGGTGTTGCTGCCATTAGGTTATGTTAGATATAAGACGCGTTACGAAGCTGAGCAGATAAGTGTGTTAACGTCTCCAGATGGTGATTATGAGCTTGTGATCTATTCTGTTGGCGACCCGGATTTTCCATTTGGAGCTGCCCATGGAAGACTGGTGCTGAAGGGCAAAGAGAAGACGGTTGCATATAGGTCATTTGAAGTGGCAAATGATGGTGCAAGATTTGACGAAAGCGATCTAAAGACGACATGGTATATTGATCGTGTGGAGGTGGTAGTGTCTGGCTCTGAACAGCGTGACGAGCTTGTGACCATGCGTTTTAATGGGCAGACCAGCAGTAGACGTCTCACGACCAGATATAGAAGAGAAGATACGGATATAGAAAAAGACAGCGAACAAGACTCTGCGATAACGGAAAAAGCTTCGGGTGACAGCAGGGAGAATGCAGAGAGCTCCACTGATTCCTCTGTTGATCCTGATGTAAATGATCAGCCAGAAAATAAGGAAATTACAGTCGGGTATCAGGCGATCTTTGAGAAATATTCAGATGCCACAGCTGGAAAATTCGAAGTATATTACGGCGCCTCGGAGTCATCATCAAGATGTATATTGTCTGAAAGTGATACTACAGTGGAATACATTGTATATGATGGCAAGTCAGAAAATGAGAAGTGCGGTCTGTATGTAAGGTATCGTACTGAAAAAGGCGGTGATGGAACATATGATTATGGCAGCGCCGAAATAGAAGATATCTATGCATATGTATTTTCCAGTGGAGAAGTGATAAGCAGTGGAAAGACAAACTGGGAAGATACTGGAACTGATGAGTTTGAGAGGGCAACGGAGTAAGCTGTTGTGAATAGTCCATGAACTGTGGTAAAATGAATTATAAAATAAGACTATTTAAATCATGAATTATATATATAATAAAAAGTATAAAGGCGGTGATTGTATGACAACAGTGAACACGAAAAGTGGGAAGATAATAAATGTAGTATCAAGAGAAGAAGAAAGTAAAACGTTAACGTTGTCTGATCGGGAGATGGATGCCAGAGCTGTTGAGGCGGTTAAAGCTGCAATAAATAAAGCCAGAGTATGTAAAAAACCAATAGCGGGATATGATAAAGAGAATAAAAAAGCATATATTGAATATGCAAATGGAGATATAAAATATGCAAAATAGAAAACCGATGGTTCTTGTATTTGCTGGTCCAAATGGTTCTGGTAAAAGTCAAGAGCACTGGGTGAAATAAAGGCGTCACTGTTATCGTAGGATGCGAAGCATCATAAACAGCAGTGACGCCTTTACTATTGATGAAAAATTTAACGTTCCAGCCCACCCAGATCATCATAAAATCCCGGATATGAGATGTTCACGCACTCGGCTCCGGTGATCTCTGTATCGCCATCAGCGTTAAGTCCTGCGATGGCAAAGCTCATGGCGATTCTGTGGTCCAAGTGACTGTCAATCACTGCACCGTGAAGAGGCTTTCCACCGCGTATGATCATTCCGTCATCGGTTGCAGTTATGTCTGCGCCCATGGATGAGAGAGCGTTTACCATGACATCTATTCTGTTTGATTCCTTGACCTTGAGCTCCTGGGCATCCCTGATGATGGTCTCACCGTCTGCAAAGCATGCGAGAACTGCGATGGCAGGGATCTCGTCAATGAGCTTTGGTATGATGGAACCCTCAATGACACAGCCCTTGAGACTTGATGTCCTGACTGTTATGTCAGCGGTTGGCTCACCGCATCCGCTCACTACATTGGAGTATTCCATATCGCCGCCCATTGCCTTGATTACTTCAAGTATTCCGTCTCTGGTCGGGTTGATTCCAACATTCTTGATGGTGATGCATGAGTTCGGAGTGATAAGTCCAGCAACAAGGAAGTAAGCAGCTGATGATATATCTCCAGGTACAAGTATCTTCTGTCCAACAAGCTTACCCACAGGCTTTACGGTAGCCGTAGTTCCCTCTGTTTTTATATTGCCGCCAAATGACTCAAGCATGAGTTCAGTGTGGTTTCTTGACACATATGGCTCGGTGACACTTGTCTCGCCGTCTGCATAGAGTCCGGCAAGGAGTACACATGACTTTACCTGTGCTGACGCGACAGGTGAGTTGTAGTGTATTCCATGGAGTTCCTTTCCGTTTATAAGGAGCGGTGCACAGTCATTTCCGAGTTCGGATGTGATGTCGGCACCCATCATGGAGAGAGGCGTCATGATTCTCTTCATAGGGCGCTTACATATAGAAGCATCACCTATAAGCCTGCTTGCAAATGGCTGAGCGGCAAGTATACCTGATATAAGTCTGGTGGTTGTTCCGCTGTTGCCGACATCGAGTGTGCCTTCAGGCTTTGACAGTCCATGCAGTCCTTTGCCGTGTACAGTAACGACACAGCCGTCGTAATCAATATCTATACCCATCTGCCTGAAACAGTTCATGGATGATATACAGTCTGCTCCATTTAAAAATCCGTGTACCTCGGTTATTCCATCTGCGATTGAGCCGAACATGATGGAGCGGTGGGAGATGGATTTGTCCCCCGGTATTGTTATCTCTCCGTTAAGTGATTTTACTCTGTTGATCTTCATAAATTCTCAGTATTCCTTTATTCTAGTGTAATATGTTTTACCTATCGGTTATAAATCTTATAGCCTGCGGCCTTCAGCACATCCTGCGCATTCCGTCTTGAATCAGCATCGTAGAATGAGAGTCTGAGAACCCCTTCCTCATCCTCCCGGTTGTGGGAGACTCCGATGTTCTTGAGGCTTATCTTTGCCTCTGCGATAAAAGCTGCCACCTTTGCCAGCGCACCAGCCTCGTCAGGGATATCTACGAACAGTTCATGGTGCATTCTTATGACACCGCTGCTGTTGTTAGGGATGGAATCCCTGTAATCTCTGGCGGATGCAAAAAAAGCATTTATCCCAGCCGCATCGCGCTGTTTAATATGATAAATCATTTTGTCTATAAGCTCAACATATTCCTGAAGCCCGTGTACGATATTGTCAGGATTTGCCAGAAGAATGTGCTCCCATACCACTGGATTGGAGGATGCGATTCTGGTTATATCTTTGAAGCCTCCGGCTGCCAGTGATTTGAAAATATTGTCCGGGCTGTCTGCCGCTGCGACAAGGTTGACCAGTGAGGCGGCTATGACGTGGGGCACATGACTTATGTAAGAGGTTATACGGTCGTGCTCAACAGGTGAGTATGTGATCGGTATCGCTCCAAGATCTCCGATAAATGTGGAGAACTCCTCAGTCTTGCCCGGCAGAACTCCGTCTGCAGGTGTGATGAAGTAATAGGCATTCTCTATGAGCCTGTCGGTGGCCGCCTCGTAGCCAGATCTCTCAGAGCCGACCATAGGGTGTCCGCCGACAAAATACCTGGCAAGCCCAAGCTCCTGGACTGCTTCGTATATGTCGAGCTTTACGCTTCCGACATCAGTCAGTATGGTGCTGTCTGTAAGAAATGGCTTGAGCTGGCGCAGGTATTCTATATTATAGTGGACCGGTGCGCACAGAAAGATATAGTTGCATTCTGCTATGGTATGGATATCATCTGTATATTCAGTCAGTGTCCCATCGGAGACAGCTTCCTTGAGTGTAGATAGATTATTGTCAAAGCCGACTATTCTGTAATCAGGGAAAATGCGGTGGATGGATTTGGCAATAGATCCTCCGATAAGTCCCAGACCGATAAATCCTATTGAAAAATCATTCATTTTACGTTCTCCTTTAACAGTTTGACGCATAAAAGCGTTAAAGTATCTATTGGCGATTATACAGCCTTTTGAAGGACAGGGCAAGAGAAGATTCACATTGCGATAAAAAAACTTGAATATCAGATGTGGATATTAAGCTAAAATAAGAAGTAAGGGAATTGTATAAGCTGAAGATTTGTACTAAAATCTTTGTGGAGAACGCAGACGATGCACATAAGAAAGTATACTGATGTGTGCGTTTGTCGACCGACCATTATAAGGAGGATAATTTATTATGATAGATACACTTTGCAGACTACTTGACGCCGGTGTCACACAGTTTCATGTAGTGAAGGAATGTGAAGCCATGCTGCAGGATCACGGTTACATGGAGCTTGATATGGGAGAACGCTGGGAGCTCACGGCCGGAGGAAGATATTATGTGAAGCCATACTCATCTATGATGGTGGCGTTTGCCGCAGGGGAGATGCCTGAGTATGGCAGGCTGAATATCGGCCTTGCACATACAGATTTTCCTATGCTCAAGATAAAGACTCAGCCGGATATGAACAGAAGCGGCTACCAGACACTGAATGTAGAGCCGTACGGCGGACTTATCAAGGAGACATGGTTTGACAGACCGCTTGGAATCGCGGGCAAGGTCATGGCGCAGACCACGGATCCGTTCAGGCCGAAGACGTATCTGTATGATTCAGAGCGTGCCATGTGCATAGTGCCAAGCCTTGCACCGCATCTGAGAAAGGATGCACCCGGGGAGAAAATGAATGTGCAGAAGGAGCTCATACCTGTATATGGTCTGGATGGTCAGACTGTGAAGGACAAAGATATATTACAGTATGTGGCAGATGACCTTGGGCTTTTGAAGAACGATATTCTTGATTATGATCTATACCTGTATAACATGGATGGAATGGAGATAGTTGGGGCAGATAAGGATATGATAGCTTCTCCGAGACTTGACAATGTAACTTCCGTGTCAGCGCTTGTTGACACCATGTGCAGAGAGACAAATGGCAATAATACAAATGTTATAGCATTGTTTGACAATGAGGAGATAGGCAGCAGATCAAAGCAGGGAGCAGATTCGGTGCTTCTGTCGGAGATAATAAAGCGTATCATGGAAGGCTTGGATATTGAGGCTGGAGCAGGAAGACGCCTTATGAGAGATGCATTCATGCTGTCACTTGATGTGGCGCACGCAACCCATCCGAATTATTCAGAGAAGAGTGATCCGACAAATCAGATTGTCATGGGGCGCGGAGTGGCACTCAAATCAAGTGCAAGTCAGAGATACGTGTCAGACAGTGAGGCATCTGCGGTCATCATGGCTCTTTCAAGAAATCAGGAGATAAAGATACAGCGTCAGGTGAACAGGTCGGGTATGGCAGGAGGACAGACTTTAGGTCCTATAGCTTCATCTTATCTGCCAGTCAGAGCTGTAGACATGGGAATACCGATACTGGCTATGCATTCAGCGGTGGAGCTTGGAAGTGCGGAGGATTATGCACAACTTGAGAAGATTTGCGGTGCAGTATTTGAAATGTAGTATGGTGAAATCAGGTATTTGAGCAATTTACTTGTGCAGTTATTACGATTGTGTTACAATAAGATGATGTATTTTTAACTTCAATAATCACTTACGGAGGATACTCATGAAGAAGAAACATTTAAAATATGCAGTGCTCTGCTTTGGACTTGCCTCTATGCTGGCATTTGCCGGATGCGGAAGCAAAGGTGACGATGCTACCACAGCCAATCCGACGGAGACAGAGGCGACCACAGAGGCAGTGACGGTGGCGACTACGGAAGCAACCACTGAGGCAAAGCCGGAGAAGGACAAGGATGGCTTTACAATATGTAATGACAAAGTAAAGACTCTTGACTATGTGAATGTCAGAACGAGCCCATCAACTGATGGAGAGATATATCAGGAAGTTGCAAATGATGTTGAGCTGGACAGAATCGGTTATAACGATGAGTGGAGCAAGGTATCTATAGATGGTGGGGAATACTATATATTCTCAGAGCTCCTTGAGGTCGTAGGCGGAGGAGATAAGTCTGATGCATCGACTGAGGCGACAACAGAGAATTCATCGGATGCATCCACAGAACAGGGAACTACATCCAATGTTGGTGAGGGCAAGATGATAGTTATAGATGCCGGACATCAGCAGAATGCAAATGAAGAGACCGAGCCGATAGGCCCTGCTGCTACAGAGACAAAGGTAAAGGCAACCGTTGGCAACACAGGTGTATCAACAGGAATAAAGGAATATGAGCTGAATCTTCAGATCGCACAGAAGCTTGAGGCAGAGCTCACATCCAGAGGCTATACAGTTAAGATGATCAGAACATCGAATGATGTTGATATAAGTAATGCGACGAGAGCAGAATATGCGAACAACCTTAAGGCAGATGCAGTTATAAAGATCCATACAAATGGATCGACAGACGGTAATGCGACAGGTGTGATGACAGTATGTCAGACATCATCTAATCCATATAATTCAGCTATCTATGATCAGTGCAAGAGTCTTGCCACGGATGTTTTATCAGGACTTCTGGCTTCCACAGGAGCTAAGAGCGATGGAATATGGGAGACGGATACCATGAGCGGAATAAACTGGAGTACAGTTCCGGTAACCATAGTGGAAGTTGGCTATATGACTACAGCATCTGAGGAGGCACTTCTTGTAACAGACGATTATCAGAACAAGATCGCCAAGGGAATAGCAGATGGCCTTGATAAATATATTACAGAATAGAAGTCAGTAACATAAATAAAAATAGAGAACAGGATTTCCTGTTCTCTATTTTTATTGTGGCATATCGAACCGGAGAAGACTGACCTCTTCTTCCGAGAGACTTCTGTAGGCACCTGTTGGAAGCGATTCGTCTATCTTCAGCTCACCCATTGCAATTCTTCGCAGAAAAGTAACTTTCATGCCGACGGCCTCAAACATTCGCTTGACCTGGTGAAAACGTCCCTCTGTTATTATGAGTTCGATCTCCGATCTGGCAGCGGTGCTGTCGGAAGATAATATGCGCAGATCTGCGGGCAGTGTAGGTTTTTCATCTCCGATATCCACACCTGTGGCGAAAAGGTTTATGGTATCATCTGTTACATATCCGTCAATCTCTGCGTAATATGTCTTGGAAATGTGGTGTGCAGGAGACAGAAGATGGTGGGTCAGTGCTCCGTCATTTGTCAGAAGTAGAAGTCCTTCTGTGTCTATATCCAGCCGTCCCACGGGTGACAGGTCTTTTGTATTTTCTCCTTTTAGCAGATCGATAACGGTCTGATGCACGTTATCTTTGGTGGCGCTTACACACCCCGCAGGTTTGTTCAGGAGAAAATATCTGTATCTAGAATAATTCAGAATCCTGCCATTATATTTTATAGTATCGTTGTTCTCATCTATCTTTACATCTGAGGATTTAACCGGGGCACCATTGACGGTGACAGTGCCTTTTTTCACATACTGCTTTACCTGACTGCGGCTGCCGATCCCCATTTCAACTAGAAATTTATCAAGTCTCATAATGTACTCCTTTTGTTGACTGTATGATGTCATATGATACCACGAAAATGCGCTTTTTTCAGCAGAAAAGTTAAATGTTACAAAACACAACATGTCGTTACAAACAGTTGTGTAAAACCACTAGAAATTGGTATTTTTTTGTCAGAATCAGTTGACACATGCACATGTGTAGTGTATTATATTTAACAGAAATGTAACAAATGCGGTAACTTTGTAAAAATTAGATTACGAAATACTACATAGAAAATAGCTTGGATTAAGGGTAAAAGAGGAAAAATTAATGACTAGATCACGCAGTAAGTTTGGAAGATTTGTAGATCACATGAGAAGGAATGTTCTCAGTTATAAATATTTAAGACATAACATTTTGATGACAGCACTTGTGGTTGTAATGGCTCTTTGTGTATTTGCTGTCATAAGTTTTGGAGAGAAGGCTGACCCGCTTGCGGATGAATTATATGCGAATGATAGTGTGACTATCAACAAGAGTCAGGCAGTGATGATGGCAGACAGCAGTGTGCAGCTTGCCATCGACGCAGTGGTGCCTGCAGGAAGTTCAGTATCGGCCAACGATACGGCCAGAGTTGCCAGCAATGCATCAGGTAGTATACAGTCTGTGACTTCAGCGTCTACCGAGGCAGTGACAACAGAGGAAGCGACAACAGAAGAGACCCCTTCAGAGGTGCTTCCGGGCGTAACAGCATCAGTGATATATGATGGTGTGTATGTCCATACAGAGCAGTCATCAGAATCAGATATCATAGCTACAGTGAACAGTGGAGAGATGTTCGACGTTGTATCACAGGATGAGAGCTGGATAGGAGTTCAGTTATACGATGGCTCGATCGGATATATTTCAACAGAATATGTAAGTGTGGATGCCTCACTTCAGTAGTAGTGTATATGAGTACCCCTCACCCAGGTACGACCCAGTAAGACAGAAAAAGCAAGCCGCATGTCATTCAAGGATGGCGTGCGGCTTGCTTTTTTATTGTTGTATTGACTGTTGCTCAATTGGTTAGCTTTTTGTAGTAGAAGCACGCCAGCTGTGTGCGGTCTCTCAGCTGCAGCTTGTCAAGGATGGAACTGATATAGTTTCTCACTGTACCCTCGCTCAGATACAGGCTTGATGCGATTTCTTTGTTATTCAGACCATCTGCAACAAGTCTGATAATATTCATTTCCTTGGAACTGAGTTCGTATTCCATTCCGGCAAATGGCGATGGCTGGACATCTGATGAGGTAGTGTCCATATGTCCAATAAGATCAGGGAGTTTTCCAACTATCTCATCCCCGAATACAGTCTGTCCATTGTATACTGCTTTTACTGCCGGTGCGATGCTCTCAAAATTCTGCTTCAGTATATATCCCTTTGCCCCGATACTCAGTGCTTTGATTATATATTCGTCATCTGAAAATGTTGTCAGGAGAAGAATGCGGGCATCCGGGTGAGAGGCCATGATAGTCTCAGAAGCCTCAAGGCCATTTATGTTCTCCATGCGGATGTCCATGAGTAGAACATCCGGTTGATATTCTTCGTACAGTCTGATCGCATCAGCTCCACTGCCTCCCGTGGCGGATACCTGTATGTCGTCGCAGGCTTCGAGTATGGTCTGAAGTGACAGTGCCACCAGTTGGTCGTCATCTATTATAACTACATTCATTTGTCGGTTTCCTCCTATTTATAATCAGGATATTTTGCATATCTGTTTGGAATTCAGTCTGTAAAATCTCTTTTCATGATATTGATCAATATGGAAAATCCGTCGTCGGTTGATATCTTCATTGTGCCTCCAAGTTTGTTTACTCTTTCCTGGATACCATTTAAGCCCATACCGCCAGAAGCGCTTCCTTGTGCCGGGGATGGATCGGAGCGGATGTTCTGTCCATTGTCTGTTATATACAGTTGATAAAATGCCGGGTGTTCCCGCACGCGGATATCCATATGGTCGCCGTTGCTGTGCTTCAGCGTATTGTTAATGGCTTCCTTTACTATGTTGATGAATGAGTATTTGATCTCTCTTGGAAGCTTATCTGACATGTCGTAATCCATGTAGATGTCCATGTCGCTGACGTTGTTGATCACATCATCTAGGGCAGTGCGCAGGTCTATGGATTCATCGTGTAGATCGTGGACACTTTTTCTCATGCTGTCCATTGCGGTATCCAGCGTAGATTGCAGCTGTGCCAGGGGCTTCTCAAGACGCTCGTCTTTGTTGATAACTTTGATGGCACCGGTCTGAAGTATGGATCTGGTGAGCATATGACCGACATTGTCATGAATCTCCCGGGCAATCCTGTTTCGCTCTGACAGGGTGGCGGTGAGCACCATGTTGTCCTGATTTTCCAGCAACTGGCGTGTGTTCTGTGCAACCAGCATGTCGTGTTCTGCAGTATTGTCCCTCATGGCAAGAAGCTCCGCCCTCAGCAGATTTATCCGGCAGCAGTACACGCTCATAGCAAATGAGAATGCGATGAGGCATATCTGCGGGAGAACTGACATCAGAGGATAGTTGACGCACATGTATATGGATAACAGGACAAGTATGACTGGTGACAGCCGTTGTCTGTATCTGTACATGTCGTAGCTGACTATGGACACGAACATATAGACTGGGTGCAGCCAGAATGCGGATACAAGATACGCGCATACCAGTGCCTCGCATATGTATGGATATATTCTGCTGTGGTTCTCGGCGCCCTTCGTGGTAGCTCTGTTCACTGCGGAGATCCCGGCAAGTGCCGGATAGACCGCACCGGCAATGAGCGACAGGAGCAGTGTGATGATGATCCGGGTGTCCGTGGCAGTATTATGCGCATATATCATGACAAATGCTGAGACCAGCAGGAGTCCTTTGTTGATGAGATGTTTCATAATTATTCTCCATAATGTAGAAAATGCTGTAGTATATATCGTGCTGTCTGAATAGCCGTGCCAGGCAGTGTGTGCAGCCTAGTGTAATAATTATTATAAATAAATATGAGGGAAAAAGAAATATGACAAATGTCATATTGTGAAGATGACGTTGTTCACTGTGAAAACAGATCAAGGGTGTATATAATGAGAGCATGTAATAAAGAATGTAGCATGCTGATGCGTGCAGACTATCATGTTATGAACGACACTCATAAGATAATGAGGGTCAAAAAACAGGATATCAAAACAGGAGGATATATATGAGTAATTCAGAAAATGCAATAGAGGTTACCAATCTGGTAAAGCGATATAAAGATCTACTGGCGCTGGATCATTTCAGTTTGACGGTGAAGGCGGGGGAGATACTTGGACTCCTTGGACCAAACGGCTCCGGCAAAACGACAACTATAAATTGTATACTGTCCCTGCTCACATTTGACAAGGGCGATATAAAGGTATTTGGCAAAGAGATGAAGCCCGACAGCTACGATATCAAGAGAGAGATAGGAGTTGTAATGCAGGATGTGGCGGTGTTCGATGAACTGACTGTATATGAGAATATTGATTACTTCTGCGGCCTTTATATAAAGGACAAAGAGAAGAGACGCAAATGTGTTGAGGAGACAATGGATTTCGTGGATATTGCGGATTACAGGAAATTCCTTCCAAAGAAGCTCTCGGGTGGACTGCTGCGAAGACTGAATATTGCCTGCGGAATAGCGCATAAGCCAAAACTTATATTCTTCGATGAACCGACAGTGGCGGTCGATCCGCAGAGCCGTAACAGAATACTTGAGGGGATCAAGCGTCTGAATGAGGAAGGTGCCACCATCGTATACACATCCCATTATATGGAGGAGGTCGAGCAGCTCTGTGACAGGATAGTCATCATGGACAAAGGAAAGTCTGTAGCTGTAGGAACAAAGGAAGAACTTAAGAAGATGATCAAGAACACTGAGACCATCAAGGTTGAGGTGCTTGGACTTACAGGCAAACAGATATCGGAGCTTCGCAGACAGCCGCATATGTATGAGGAGGAATATAGCGATGGTATGTTGACGCTGAGATATTCTGGTGGAAGACACAATCTGGTGAGACTCATGGAATTCTTCAAGGAGCACGATATATCATTTGGCAGGGTTGTTACGGAACTCCCGACGCTCAACGATGTATTTCTGGAGATCACAGGCAAGGAGCTCAGAGACTAAACGAAATTCAGGGCAGAGATATGAGATCGTTGAAATCGTATTGTATATGGAAAATTGAGATGAATCAGGATTAAAGGAGAGAATTATGTTTATACGGGACTTTTTATACACCATAAAGATCATGGTCCGAGGCAGGGTGTCGATCTTCTGGACACTGGTATTCCCGCTGCTTCTTGCAACATTTATGTACATGGCATTTGGCAACATATATGAACAGGATGAGATGTTCAGGAATATCAAGGTGGCGGTGGTCACTGAGGATGAATCGGCAAATGGACTTAATTATATGCTGGATGCGCTGTCGGATGGCGATGACGCCCTTCTGTCGGTTGCGAGGATGAGCGAAAGCGATGCGGAAAAGTTACTGGCTGATGAAGAGGTCGAGGGCATCATATATACGGATGATGTGAAGCTCACGGTTGCGGAGAGTTCTGTCAATGCGAGCATACTTGAGACAGTGCTTTCTGAGTACAAGCAGTACGAGCATGCACTTATGGATATATATAAGGATGGCATCGGACTTCAACAGTATATGTCTGGGACTTCCGGCGTGGATGATATGTCGGACCTTGTGGAAAAACTCTCAGAACAGAGATCATATTATACAGAGAAGGCCAGCACTGAGGGCAGCCAGAATGTGTATAACAATTATTTCTATGCCATATTTGCCATGAGCTGTCTGTTTGCATCACTTTCATCTATAGAGATGATGGGCAATCTTCAGGCAAATGTGAGCGCTACGGGAAAGAGAAAAAATGTGTCCCCACAGAGAAAAATGACCTTTGTTTTGGCAGAGTTTGCTGCACTGCTGATTATACATTTTGTGGTCGAGGTCATAAGCTTTATATACATGTCATGCATAGGAGTGGATTTTGGCGACAGAGTATGGGAGATCCTGCTTACTCTGTTTGTGGGCTGCTTTATCGGTCTGGCAATAGGAGTCATAGTTGGGGCTATATCAAAGCTTGCTGAGGGGACCAAGATAGGTATTGTGATCGGAATATCCATGGTGATGTCCATCCTTTCTGATCTGTGTATAAACGGAGTAAAGTATGAGATACAGCAGCACGTGCCGATTATAAATAAACTCAATCCCGCGGCTCTGATATCGGATTCATTCTATGCGCTGAATGTTTACAGTGACCACCAGGTTTTCACTGAGAATATCGTCATAATGACTATTGAGGCTGTGGTGCTCATAGCAGTTGGGATTCTCATGGTAAGGAGGAACAGATATGCAAGTGTTTAAATCTTTTTTCAAGGTTTTGAGAAAATATATTGGGCAGATGATCATGTATGTGGGAATCCTGTGTGGAGTCATGGTTGTGTTCATCAATGTGGGAAACACAGATCCACAGAACTATTATAAGGATAAAACGATCAAATATGCGGTGAGCGATGAGGATGGCAGTGAGATGAGCAGAAAATTGATGGCTTACCTGAATGATACGCAGCAGCTTGTATATGGCGTTGATATGGACGAACGAGGTATTCAGGATGCTCTCTACAACAGGGCGGTGGATTGTGTGATCAGGATACCAGATGGCTTTGGCGATGCATGGGCAAATGATACTGCGGATGGTCTGCTTGAGATAACGACTATCCCCGGAAGTCAGGCGTCCATGCTGTTTGAGACAAGGCTTGACAGCTACATGAATATGGTGTCTCTGTACAAGAGGGCTGGAGATGATGTGAACGATGCCGATAAGAGAGCGAGGACGGCACTTGAGCAGAAGGCTGAAGTCGATATGGCCGAAGGAAAGACCTCAGGACATTCCATGTTATATAATTTTTACAACTATCTGGGGTGGGTCATGATATGCGTTATGATAATTGGGGTAGCGCCTGTTTTGCAGGTATATAACAGGAAAAAGCTTAGAGCGAGAATAGAGTGCTCATCATACAAATTTTTCAGGTTGAACAGGGAACTTGTCCTGGGGATGATGTTTACTGGATGCGTATTGTCTGTAGTATTTATAGTACTTTCCAGAATACTTATAAAATATGATATAGTCTCAGCAAGGGGCGGAATGTTCATACTCAATATGCTGGTGTATGCCTGTGTAGCACTCTCGCTGGCATTTCTAGTTAGCAAGCTTACACAGAGTGAACAGATTCTTTCCATGTGTGCAAATGTCATATCACTTGGAATGGCATTCCTCTGCGGGATATTTGTGCCGAGAGAGTTCTTAAGTGACACTGTGATGGCGATAGCACATTTCCTTCCGGCATACTGGTACGCAAATGCAACGGATGCCATCGACAATTTCACATCTGGCAGTTCGGTGGCAGGAATATTTGTGAGCATGGGAGTACAGGTGCTCTTTGCCGTTCTGTTCATACTTGTTGGAGTGATCGTTGACAGGTACAAGACCGCCGGCAGGGCTATGGCTTAGAAAATACACTGGAAGTTATGAGGCATGGTCTGTTATAATGTTCTTTGGAGGGAGTATAGGAGGAACGAGAAAGTGCTTAAAAAGAAAGTGCTGAAACAGAACAACTTACTCAGACTGCAGAAGAGACTTGCAGTGATGATGCTGGCCCTGACACTTGGACTCGGTACAGGGTGCGGCAAAGCAGATGACGGAGCGGACGGTGCTGCGTCGTCAGAAACAGAGACTTGGGCGTATGGTCAGACAAACGATCAGACAGATGCCGGAGCCGAAGAAGAAAATGGACAGGAGTCTAAAAAGGATAATGACGAGCCTTATGCAGAGGGAACATATTCCAGTGATGCATACGATGTGGCAGAATTTACGGCAGAGCCTCGTAAGAAGACCGACGAAGAGGGTAATCGTGGTGTGTATTACGAGATATTTGTCAGATCATTTGCCGATTCAGACGGTGATGGTATAGGCGATCTGAATGGCGTCACGGAGAAACTTGACTATCTGAAGGAGCTCGGGATCGATGGGATATGGCTCATGCCGATCACTGCATCCGATACCTACCACGGATATTCCGTGACGGATTACATGGCGGTGAATCCCGATTACGGAACAGAGGATGATCTTAAGAGATTGCTTGACGAAGCACACAGCAGAGACATGAAAGTCATCATGGATCTGGTCATCAATCACACCAGTATCAATCATCCGTGGTTTCAGGCGGCAAAGTCCGATGAGAACAGCGAGTACAGAGATTATTACAGGTGGGTGTACAAGACCGACAAGAAAGACTGCAATCATCTTCTCGACAAATCAAGCTGGGGAGATATGGTGTGGCACCAGGAAGGAGACTTCTATTATTATGGTGTGTTCGGTGCGGATATGCCGGATCTGAACTATAACAATCCGGATGTTAGACAGGCTGCGAAGGATGCCGCCGGTCACTGGCTGGAGCTTGGCCTTGACGGTTTCCGTATGGACGCCGCAGTTCATATCTATGGGGCGCATGAGTTCAAGCAGCAGGAAGATTCTGAAGCGGCAAACATCAACTGGTGGAACGAATTTGCCGGTTACTGCGAGAGCATAAATCCTGATGTATACCTGGTGGGTGAGGTATGGCAGGATGACAAGGTGCTGGAAAATTATGTCCAGCCATTTGACACGAAGTTTGATTTTGCAATTCAGCAGAAGATACTGAACTGCGTACAGAAAGGCATGGCGGTGCCAGGCTTTGGTGATTCTCTTTCCGTGGCGATAGAGAATATACAGAATAAATATGACGGCGTGGATGTCAACTATCTGAATGGAGTATTTGGAGCAAATCACGATCAGGACAGGATAGCATCGTCGGTGAACAGCCTGGATAAGGCGAGACAGATAGCAGCGGTATATATGACACTTCCAGGCAATCCATATATTTACTATGGCGAGGAACTCGGAATGTACGGCAGCAAGCCGGATGAGATGATAAGGACACCGTTCCTGTGGGGAGATGACAGTACATACAACACGTCATGGGAAAAGGACGATCAGAATGCCGAGACAAAGGGACTTGCCCAACAGATGAAAGATCCGGATTCAATGTATTCATATTACAAGACACTGATAGCGCTTAGAAAAGACAATCCTGCCCTTATGAAAGGAAGCTACAGAGCGGCATCGCTCACAGGTGACAGTGTGACAGCATACTTCCGTGAGACAGATGGACAGAAACTGCTGGTGGTGCACAACTTTGCAGAGGGCGATCAGACGGTATCACTTGCTGAGTGCGGAGACATAACAGTTACAAATGTACTTTATTCAAGTTCTGGTGAGACAGGTGTGTCAGACTTTAGTTCAGTGAAATTAGCTGGAAATGAGAGTGTGGTACTGGAACTTGGTGAGTAGATAAAAAATCCCAATTTAAAGGAGGCTCTCCATGAAGAAAATACTAATAACGGGTGGTACAGTATTTGTAAGCCGGTATGCGGCGCAGTATTTTGTGGACAAAGGCTATGAGGTGTATGTGGTGAACAGAAATTCAAGGCCGCAGGTTCCAGGTGTGAAACTTATAGAAACGGACAGGCATGACCTGGGAGACAAACTCAAAGACATCTATTTTGATGTTGTGGCGGACATAACCGCATATAATGCGGAAGATATCACAGACTTATGTGACAGCCTTGGTTCATTTGGTCAGTATATCATGATCAGCTCAAGTGCAGTGTATCCAGAGTATGGAGAGCAGCCATTCCGTGAAGATTCAGAACGGGCACTCAACAGATACTGGGGGTCATATGGTACGGATAAGATTGCTGCGGAGGATGCATTACTTGACAGAGTGAGTGATGCTTACATACTCAGACCACCATATATTTATGGACCTATGAACAATGTATACAGGGAGGCTTTTGTATTTGACTGCGCCAGGGCGGACAGGCCATTTTATCTGCCCGGAGATGGTGGAATGAAGCTGCAGTTCTTCCATGTGAAGGATCTCTGTATCCTGATGGAGAGAGTAATAGAGGAAAAGCCGGAGACTCATATCATGAATGTGGGAAATGTGGAGTCGGTCACTATAAAAGACTGGGTGACGATGTGTTACGCCTGCTTTGATAAGATCCCTGCGTTTGTAAATGTCAGTGAGGATATAGAACAGAGAAATTATTTCAGTTTTTATAACTATGAATATTATCTCGATGTGCAGCAGCAGAACAAAATATACTCGGAAACAATATCATTGGAAGATGGATTGAAAGAATGCGCAGAGTGGTATGTGGAAAATGAATCAGAAGTTGGAAAAAAGTCATATATGGAATATATAGACTGTAATTTAAAATAATGTACGTTGGTGCAGCGATATTGTAAATGATATGTATTTAGGGAGATCTGGAGCTTCGGCTCCGGATCTTTTTTTATAGATATACATTCAAATATCGTCGAGATATACGATGTGTATAAATTCATTAAGAAAGTGTAAATTCGTTATAAGTGGGTTTACATCTTCGCTAGCATTGATATAATGCAGATACATAGTGAGAGAGTTCTTGACAATGATGGAGTTTTACTCATTGTTCTCAAATAAGATTTTAGTTCTTTTTTAGTAGAAATAAGTGATCTGAAATTTCTATAGTTTAATTTCCATAATGATTTTTGGCAAATATAAAATAATAAAGGAGTTACTGAATGATAAAAAACAGGAATGTTAGTATAATAACGGACGAAAATAATAATCAAATAGTAATTATTAATGACAAAAAATTTAAAGGCTTATCAAAAGATGATTGGCAGCAGATAGAAAAATACTTAAAAGGCTATATATCGGATTGTTATGAAATTACAGAAACAAATGATGTTGTTTATATTGGAAAAGAATTTCCTTCTGAATATGCAGGTTCGAAAAGCAGAATTGCATTAAAAGGTGCAAGAAAAAAGGCAAAGGCATCAGCATCACAGGGAATTCCAGAGCTAATAAAAATAGCCAAAAATCCACGTTGGGAAGAGAATAAAGAGCAAAAGCATAATAAAGATGCTAAATATGGTTGGTATAGATATGATATAAGGTTTGGACTGCCTGTGTATGATGATAAAACGGGCAATTTAGATAGATATAATATATTCACAGCTATTCTTCTTATAAAACATTCAGAGGATGGTAATAAGTACCTGCATGATATTACCACAATAAAAAAAGAAACGAGCAGCCCGCTTGAGTCGTAAAACTGTACGGTGAAAACCCATTTCTTTTGATATATTCTATTTCAGTCTTTTTGTTTTGTCAAGAAAAAAACATCCTCCATCATATTCTGTTAATTTACAATAATAACGTAACAAACGGGTGTTCGTAAAAAGTGCAAAAGGCAGTTTGTACTTCCCCTCTCATTCGTTTGTACCCTATAGGCTCAGATGCTCATGAGCCTATAGGAAATAACTGGTTGTTCATTATAAATATGGAGGTGGCTGTTATGGCTTATTTGTTTGATTTAGATCTTTTCAAGACTTCTCAGGAAGAGAGGATAATTAAAGGTAAAAATGGTGAGGCTGATAGTAAATACTATGTCGTTGGCTTATCGAACGGCATTAAATCTTTCGACGTGACATGTGGCGAGAAAAACAATCTGGTAACTATCGGTGTTTTTCAGAAGTGCAAAGTGTACTTCGATATAGTTGATAAGAAGCTGAAGGCGGTGGACGCTGTTTCTGCTACTGGCTCGGTTGGTAAGGGCGGTGAAAAGCATGAGTGATGGTTTTTCTCTTGTTCTTGCTAAAAATGACCTAAACGCCATATCTAATCAATATCTTTCGCTAAAAAAAGAGTGTGATGATAATAAAGACTCAGCGGATTGGTTTGATTGTATGAAAACATTCTGGCAGTTTGATGGTTTTAAGATGGCTCTTAAGTATGTAGGTATTGATCCTGAAATTTTTGAGAGTAATGTATAATCCCCTCTTTGCGGGTTTTATAAATATGAAGTAAAGGGGGTGAATGATATGGAGTTTTCAGCAGTAACAACTGCGATCACAAATATGGGTTCTGTTGTAACGACAGTGCTTGATACTATCGCTGGCAATGCGCTTCTTATGGTGCTTCTTGCTTGTCCTGTAATCGTAGCGGGTACATTCGTATTCAAGAAGCTTGTAAAGGCTGCTAGGGGCTAACAGATCACTTTGTTGTTTTTCGCAAATAAAAAAAATAGGGTGTGGGCATGCATCCTATTTTTTATACCCAAATTTAAAATGTGAGGTGAACTAATGAAATTTAGGAAAAATATTAAAAAAATCATGCCCGTGGTGCTGTGCATGGTGTTACTGCTCCGCTTTTTAATACCGTTTACGGCTTGGGCGGCTGATTCATCTTCTGTCAATTCGTCTGGGGCTATAGATTATAGCAGTTTACATATGGGGCGTGCAATTCATCGTTCAGGTTTTTGGGCTGGTACGGGTGAGTGGGAAATAGGTTGTCTTGGTACTTGTCAACCATCGTCATTTGCGCAAATGAATGAGCAGTATATTTATAGTGGAAGCTCTAGTATTGCTGCTACTTTTGCGAATTATATAGTTGAATTTAAAAAATATTACCCTGATTATAGGGTGACAAAATTCAATGAGTATTTTGATGTATATGTGTATATTGATAACTGGACTTATGACAATGAGAATACATCAAATTCAGATGTTAGAACTGGAACAAGGTCATATTATTTTATCTGTCCTAAAAAAACACGGTTATGTACTGTTACTAAAGATTTAAATTGTAAAAAGATTGATACCGTTGGTCAATCTAATTCGGGTGCTACAATTCCAGTTTTTTTTAAAACTCAAAAAGATGGTTGCCCTGTTTTCTGTCTTTCGTACATGTATGAAACTGGTAAATATGCAACTCAACCAAAAGATTATTGTTGTTCTAAATCAGGTGCTGGTTATAGTGGTGATGTCGGTGGAATTGGATATTGGAATAGAGGTTATAAAAAATATGGCTGGACTGATGACAAAACAATTGGAAATGGTAATGGCTCGTTAGTTATTGATAGTTTATCAGGTGGTAAAAGAACTTTCACACTGGGTTTTACTAATATCCCACTCTGTCAATATGATGATGATTTTGAGAATGTAAGAGATTTCATTGGCGGTGATGATTCCATGGCACTCAATCAAGATAGTGCTTTTGTGGGAGATCCTAGTGGGAGTTATACGGTAGGTGGTAATACTCCTGAAGCTGGTGAGGGGTGTGACAGTTTTGGTTGGACTTCTTTTGATTGTTCGTTGTTACCTGGTAAAGATGGATCTGGCGATAATTCTAAGGATGTGTATATTTTTTCTGCAAAATATTCTTATGATACCTTTCCTAAGATGGTGTATAGTCCTGAAAATTATCAAATAGTTGTTCAGTTTACGATGAGAACTGTATATAGAATGAGGTCGTCTGTTATTCAAGAAGATAGTTGGAGTACTAATTATATGTTTTATAATTTGAATGATTATAAAAGTGGTTTTAGTATTCGAGGTGATGAAATTAAATTTCAACCGTCAATTGGTAGCAGTGGTCAAACCTCTACTAGTGGAAGAATTGCTTCTTTAGTATACAGTAATGTTCTTGAATATATTGTTGCATTAAGAGGTGTTGATATTGGTGAATTATCTAGTGTTGACTCTTGTTATATTTATGCGGATATACGTTTGCGTAAAGTTAGTTCTGAGACAGAGTATTCTTCTGATTTTAAACAATATAAATGGGACTTTAGCACTATGAAGAAAACTGAGTTATCTCCCAAGGTCACTACTACAGGTAATGGAGAAGATAAAAGGGTTTCATCAGTAGTGACTAATGATGATGGTAAGACTGTAATAAATATAACAGTTAATGTAACTGGTGGTTCTGGCGGTAATGGTGGAGCTGGTGGCGATGGTGGTAATGGTGGTAATGGTGGTTCTGGCGGTAATGGCGGAGATGGTGGAGACGGCGGCTCTGGTGGAAGTGGCGGCTCTGGAATCGGTGTAGATGACGATAATTCCAAAAGCTTTTGGAGTATTTTAAAAGGTATTGTTGCTTTCTTCAAAGCTCTGCTTGATGGTGAGGATGGACTTTTTCCGGTCATAGCGGCGTTTTTTGAGTTCATACCTGCTTCATTCTGGACTGTAGTAATTGGTGCCGTTGTAATCATAGCGGTAATTGCTATTTACCGTTTACTTAAAAAATCGTAGGGGGTGGTTATGTGATCGGTTCTATTAAAGCTATTGCAAAGGTGATTTTCAATATCCTTAACTATAAATTCAATGCGGGCGATGTTAGTTTTTCACTCTGGAATATAATAATGACTTTCTTAATATGTGGCTTGGTCGGTATGCTTTTATACTACTTTGTTGTGGGGGTATCCAGTAAAGAAGATTAAAGAAAAAAGACTGGATTATTTACCAGTCTTTTTTCTCTTCCTGATTCCCCAAATGGCTATTATCAAGCCGCTTATTATTGGCATAGCAAATATTGCTGTTAATCCTATGTTTAACCATAAAAATGGATTCATGTGGTTTATCTCCTTTCATTTGATATAAATATTATAAATCAGAATCGGAGTAAGTACAAATAAAAAGTGAGGTAAAAGTTATGGATGGTTTTGATATTTTGATTTTAGTTCTGGGAATTGTAACAGGTGGAATTCTATTTGCTCTGAGACTTCCTTTTTATAAACTTTTAATCTATTTTGTAGCAATTATGTTTTTAGTTGGTATGCCTATAGCAATAATTTTTGGTATTGCAAAGTGGATAAAAAATTATAACGAGGAGAAGTAAATTGTATGCGTAAAGATAATTATAGTTTCCTTTTTGCAAAAGAAGTTGTTGAAAATTGCTCTGTAAAAAGATTGGAGAATCTTACAGAAGTAGAAAAAGGGCCATAGAGTTTTGTTTGTATATGTTTTTAGAACCTGAAAATGTTGTTGTTGAGCGTGATGGCGAAGAACTTAAATGGTACTGTCCTACTTGCGGGGAGTTCTTCACTTGGGTTAATGACGATTATCCTGCATATGTTGAAAAACGGAAATATTATAGACTTTTCCGTCGATGTAGAAGATGCGGACAGCTTATTAATTTTGATGTGGATGAGAGGTAAGTGTTATGAGTGATTATGTACTTGTGAGTTCGGATGTAAGAGAAATAGTATCTTACTTCTTTCTTAGTGTTTTGTGTTTCATATGTGGGCTAAATTTTTCCAGGATTAAAGAGCCTGGCTGTTATGCTTTTTATGTATGTGCAGTGGCAAGTTTTATATTGGCACTTGTATTTTTTATTTTGTACGCTTTAGGAGGTTGATTGATAGCGAAAATGTGTAATGAGAATTGTGATACATGTATAGAAGATAAGAGCTGTTGCAATGGTGTGTATCGTATGCTGGATGAAGATAGCATACTTCAGTATCTAACAAGCCTTTCGTGTGAAGGACTCTACGACTACATAGAAGATGGTGATCTGTAAGAAGGAGGGTATCAATGACTTTAGTTTTTTTTATAGCATTTATGGTTGGCTCTCTTCAGCTTATCAAGGAGTATAGAGAATTTAACGAGTTCAAGCGGGATGAAGAAAGTTTTAACGAATACAAAAATAAGGAGAGTGATTATCTTGAGTCGAAAATTGAAAATAACGATTTTGATTGGTAGCCTGTTTGTCATATGCTTCAGTCTGTTTCATATGGCAACTGCACACGCTCAGACTATAGACACCGGACTTGGACAAGTCACTGTGACAGAGATCCCAAGTTCTGAAGTGCCGATAGCTACGGCGGGTGATGCGGGCTTTCTGACCACGCACAGGGATATAACAGATGTATACAATGTATGTGTACTTATAGCTATCGAATTGATGTTCTGGATATGCTGGAACATTGTAAGAACTGTATATCGGATATTAACTGAACGAAGTAAATTTTAGGAGGTGAAGTGATGGATAAAATGGTACTTGACATATATAGCAATGGCGACCTTTACATGATGGCAGCTAAGATATTTGTCTGGATGATAATGTTGCTCTTTGTAGCCGTGATAATGGGATGTATAAGGGGGCTTCGCTTATGATATTTGTAATTATAGTTGCTATAGTGCTTATCTGCTACTATCTCCCTATCATCCCTTTTACGATCACTCATTTTTATAAGATATGCTATAACGGAGTGATCGACCTGTACTATTACTTTAAGCATAAGGAACGCAACAGGTGCAAGGCATACGGGCGTATATATATGGTTACTGCGTTCCGTAACAAGGTTTTTGGCAGCGGTAAGACCTTGGATATGACCATGGTAGCAAGACGGATATATAACAAATATGATGGACTTCCAGTCTGGAATGAGGACGAACAAAAGTTTGTAACTCAGCATATACACCTTATAAGTAATGTCGAACTTCTTGACGTTCCTTATACTCCGTTTGTGTCTGCTGAACAGATGAAAAATGTAGTACAAGCTCCTGATGATGTTACGCTCTTTGTGTTTGATGAAGTGGGGGCTATCTGGAACAGTCGAAACTATAAGGATAACATATCTACAGAACTGCTTAAGAGACTTTTACAGGTGCGAAAGAATAAAATAGGTATCATCTGCACCGCACAGCGTTTCAAGTTTGTAGATGCTCTCCTCAGGCAAATAACAGGCAGTCTTTATTGTGTAAACAAGACATGGAGAATACTCTCTGTTCGTGAGTATGACGCTGTCAGCTTCGAGAACTGCGACAACGTGGATATGCTGAGACCGCTTTCACTGTCGTTTAAGTTCGTCCAGAATAAAGACTATCAGGCTTATGATACCTCAGCGATCGTTGAAGATCTTAAAAAAGTTGATATGCTCGGTGACGCTGAGATACTGGCTAATCAGGGAGTTGTGCAACCAAATATTGATTTTGCAACTGGCATAAAGAAGAGGTATAGGAAACGTAAAAGATAGAGTGCGTGCGGCGGCTTCAGCCCCGCCGCACTCTCCGCCTTTCGGCTGTGCGCTCCGTACGTACTCAATAATAACAAGTGGCTGCGCAGGGTGAGCCATCACCCTGATAACTATAATCAGCCTGTGGCGGTGTAGGTGTCAAGGCCTAAAGCCTGTGGCGTGCCTTGACACCTACACCGCAACGGGCTACGTGGAGGTATATTGCATGAAGTATTTATTGTCAATCATAAACAACGTGCTCCGTCTGCTCAACAATGTGTGCCGTCTGGCGTGCAGTCTGTTCAGATTCATAAGATGAGCGCAAGACTAAAATAATAGCCCCTTGGGAGCTCGGGCAAGGGGTTGGGGTGTGGGAATGGTACCATCAGACTAAAGATAATTACACAAATTACACCTTTAACAACTGCACTTATACGGAGACATAAGCAATATATAAAAATAAGGTGTAATAGTGTAAAAATACTATCTCCCATCCCTTTAAAATCATAATAAAATCAAGGCTTCTATGCCATGCCGAGTGGGCTTGTCCTCGGCATGGTGTAAATGGTGTAAAAGGTGTAAAAAATACATGAAAAGAGGGATTACATGGAAAATACAGAAAAGAAAAAAGACAGAACCCCTAAAACATGGAAAACATGTGAGATAATCCAACAACTTGAATATCTCAGTGATGACCAGATACAAAGCGGGTTAGATCATAACGCTGTCAGGGATTATGCGTATATCTTGCATGATAAAGACATCAATACAGATGGCACACCCAAGGCGGCACACTGGCATATATACATCAGGTTCAAGGATTCCACACCGACTGATTCCATTTGTAAGTGGTTCGGTATCACATCAAACTATATAGGACGTATACAAGGACGCTTTGCTGATGCCCTTGCATATGCGACACACAGGAATGTATCTGATAAATACCAGTATCTTGACGAAGAGGTCAAAAGTAACTTTGATTTTGTGAAAGAGAGAGACACGGCAAGAAGCCGTGAAGCTGACAGGCAGAGGAAACAGGAAATAGTTGACCTGATAACTGCGGGTATCATAAGGGAATTTAATTACACAGATTACATAACTCCACAGGAGTATGACAAGTTCAGGAAGTCAATAGACAATGCGTTCAGGTATCGCTTAGATAAGATAAAGGGGGAAAACAGAGACATGGAAGTCATATATATCTATGGTGACAGCAGTTGTGGAAAAACGACATATGCTAAAGAGCTTGCGGCACAGAATGAATATAGCTGTTATGTGAGCTCTGGCGGTGAAGATATGCTCGATGACTATAAGGGTCAGGACTGTGTCATTCTTGATGACCTGAGGGCTTATGATGTGAACTTTAGCAGTCTGCTGAAACTGCTTGATAATCATACACAGTCAATGGTAAGAGCACGGTATCATAATAAGTTTTTGGAGTGTAAACTCATGATAATAACTACAAGTAAGAGCATGGAAGAACTCTATAGAGATCTCCCGGGCTCAGAAAATGAGGATATAATACAGCTCCGCAGGCGGTGCAAGCTATATATCAAAATGACACCACTTACCATGGCTGTCCGTATCTGGCAACCTGAAAGCCTTAAATACTTGTATGTGCAGACTATGGATAATCCTGTACGTGGCAGATATGCCACAAAGGACAGGACGCTTGACGAAGCAAGGGAGTACGTGAACAATGTCTTGTTTTTTCCTAAACAGGCAGACAATGAAACTGTTCTGGCTGGTGAGGGATTCAGGAACTTAGATGAAAGTGAAAAGGACTTATTCACAAAGCAGATGGAGCTGTCCATCTAACTGGAAAATATTACCAGTAGTTTTACCAGATTAAGGAAATTATAATAAAAATAGAACGTGCGGTCGGCATGTGCTGACCGCATTTTTACGTCATAGGGGGCATACTATGAAGTTCAGACATTTAAAGTATGCAGATCGTGTGGCTATGGAAACACTGCTCAACAGGGGTTGCAGTAAAGCTGAAGTTGCACGCTATCTGCACGTATCAAGGGCAACCATAACAAGGGAATATAAAAAAGGTCTTTATATGCATACTAACAGTGATCTTACAGAAAATGTAAAATACAGCGCAGACCTTGCACAGCAAAATACAGACTATGCACAGACTTCTAAGGGGCGACCACTTAAGATAGGTAATGATATAAAGTTCGCTGAGTATATTGAAGATAAGATAGTAAATGATGGTTACTCTCCTGCGGCGGCACTTGCCATGGCAGCTCTTGACGATATGAGAACACATATAAGTGTTAATACACTGTATCGGTATATAGACAAAGGAATTTTCCTGTTGCTCACGAATAAAAAGCTACCTGTAAAGGGTCAGCGCAAGAAGCATAAAAACAGGGTCAGAGTACAGAAGCGAATGAGTGCGGGTGAATCTATAGAGTACAGACCACAGGAAGTTGACGACCGCAACACTTTCGGACACTGGGAAATGGACACCGTTAAAGGTCAGCGTGGTAAAAGCAAGTCATGTCTGCTTGTGCTCACTGAGAGACTTACACGTAGAGAGATAGTCAGGAAGATTCCAGATCAGGGCGCAAAGTCTGTTGTTGCTGAACTTGATAAGATAGAACACCGTATTGGTGCCATGTTCCCAAAGCTCTTTAAGACAATAACAGTTGATAACGGAGTTGAGTTTTCTGACTATCAGGGCATGAAAAGATCACTGCTCCATGAGGGAGACAGAACGAAGATATATTACTGTCATGCGTATAGCAGTTATGAACGTGGAAGCAATGAAAATGCAAACAAGCTCATAAGGCGGCATATACCAAAGGGGCATGACATAGATAAATATGACGATACATATGTAAAGCATATACAAGACTGGATAAATGCATATCCTCGTAGAATACTGGGGTGGAGGTGCTCAGAGGAATTTTTCAGGGATGAAATAACCACGGCTGTGTGGTAAATGAAATGGGTGTAAATAACCTGTCGTCCTCAAAGGAATCTACGCAAGCCCCATGCCACTGTATAAATCCTATCGTAAAACAAACGTCAAATATAAGTATGGCTCTATACTTTTTCGTATAGAGCCAAGTTTTTTTGTCGTGATCACGACACTGTATTTTAACGTGTGAAAATAAATTTAGAAAAATGTTACTTTACTATTGACAATTTTCCCCTCCATCATATTCATAACGAGTATGATGGGGGATGTTTCATGTCTACACTATAATAAATTACTTATTGTTAGCGTTGTCCTTCTCCTCACGCTTCTGATCCATCATAGCACGAACCTTCATTGAAAGACCGAACAGGTTGATGAAACCTGAAGCATCCTTGTGATCGTAGAGGTCGCCAGTTGTGAATGAAGCAAGGCTCTCTGAGTACAGAGTATAATCTGATGTAGTACCAGCCTTGATGATGTTACCCTTGTAGAGCTTCATCTTTACATGACCAGTTACACGCTCCTCAGTCTTGGCAACAAATGCTGAAAGGCTCTCGCGGAGAGTGCAGAACCACTTTCCTTCATATACAAGTGCTGCGAACTTTGTTCCAACAAGCTTCTTGTACTCCATAGTATCACGGTCAAGTGTGAGCTCCTCAAGCTGCTTATGAGCCTCTGTGAGGATAGTTCCACCAGGTGTCTCGTATACACCACGTGACTTCATGCCGACAACACGGTTCTCAACGATATCGATGATACCGATACCGTGCTTTCCGCCGAGCTTGTTCAGCTCACGGATGATATCAGAAGTCTTCATCTTCTTGCCGTTGAGTGCTACAGGGTAGCCCTTCTCGAAGTCAAGGTCAATGTACTCAGGCTCATCAGGTGCCTTCTCAGGTGTAACTGAGAGAACCAGAAGGTCATCGTAGTTTGGCTCATTTGCAGGATTCTCAAGCTCAAGGCCCTCATGGCTGATGTGCCAGATGTTACGGTCACGGCTGTAAGAATGCTTTGCATCAAATGGAAGATCGATGCCGTGTGCCTTACAGAAAGCGATCTCATCCTCACGTGACTGCATTGTCCACTCAGGCTGTCTCCATGTAGCGATAACCTTGATGTCCGGTGCAAGAGCCTTGATAGAAAGTTCAAAACGAAGCTGGTCGTTACCCTTACCTGTAGCTCCGTGGCAGATGGCAACAGCGCCTTCCTTACGTGCAACCTCAACGAGCTTCTTGGCAATGATAGGTCTTGCAAATGAAGTACCGAGAAGGTACTTGTTCTCATATACAGCGTCAGCCTGAACTGTTGGCATGATGTACTCATCGCAGAGCTCATCTACAACATCGATGATGTAAAGCTTCTCAGCTCCTGAATACTTTGCTCTCTCGTCAAGTCCCTCAAGCTCGCTCTCCTGACCTACATCTATACATGCACAGATAACATCGTATCCGTATGTCTCCTTTAACCATGGGATGATGGCAGTGGTATCAAGACCGCCTGAATAAGCCAGTACAACTTTTTCTTTAGCCATTTTAATAAATCCTCCTATAAATATAGTGTTTTGAAAAATTACTTTATAATATATTCCATTTTTCGCCTACATGAACTATACAACGCAAATGTATATTATGCAAGCAATTTTTCAAAATATCCATTTAATCAGCGTATAATATGCATGTGATTTATACATGGATACATAGCTAAATGGCGGCAAAAACGTTGATGAACCGTATATTTTTAACGATTATGCAAATATTCAAAAAAACCATTGCATAATATGCAATCAAAATGTATAATTATAAAAAGTTTTTTGTAGGAGGGATAACATATCGTCTGATTAGATGAATGTTGACTAGGCTGACTAAGTGGGTATACAATCAAACAGGATATGCCTTAAGACAAATCCGTGGGAATGGAAATATAAATTTTTACATATATATGGAGGCAGTTATGATTAAGGTAGGAATTATCGGATCGACAGGATACGCAGGACAGGAGATAGTAAGAATCCTTCTTGGACATAAGGAAGCGGAGATCGTATGGTACGGTTCAAGAAGCTTTATCGATCAGAAATATTATCAGGTATACGGCAATATGTTCCAGATCGTGGACGCAAAGTGTATGGACGACAACATGGAGGAGCTTGCATCAAAAGTAGACGTCATATTTACAGCTACACCACAGGGACTGTGCGGATCACTGGTGAATGAGGAGATTCTGTCAAAGGTGAAGATCATAGATCTCAGTGCAGATTTCAGAATAAAGGATGTTGCTACTTATGAGAAGTGGTACAAGATAGAGCATAAGAGCCCACAGTTTATTGACGAGGCTGTGTATGGTCTTTGTGAGATCAACAGGGAGGATATAAAGAAGTGCAGACTTCTTGCAAACCCTGGATGCTACACAACATGTTCCATCCTTTCACTCTACCCACTGGTTAAGGAAGGTCTGGTTGATGCCAACTCCATCATCGTTGACGCCAAGTCCGGAACATCAGGTGCAGGAAGAGGCGCGAAGATCGCAAATCTTTACTGTGAGGTCAATGAGAGCATAAAGGCTTATGGAGTTACGACACACAGACATACCCCTGAGATAGAGGAGCAGCTTGGATATGCGAATGGCAGTCCGATAGTTATCAACTTCACTCCACACCTTGTTCCTATGAACAGAGGAATACTTGTGACAGCATATGCCAACCTCAAGGAGAAGGTCGATTACGATACAGTGAGAACCGCATACGATAAGTACTATGCAAATGAGAGATTTATCAGAGTCCTCGACAAGGATGTATGTCCTGAGACAAGATGGGTTGAGGGCAGCAACTATGTGGATGTCAACTTTAAGATAGATGAGAGAACAAACAGAGTCATCGCCATGGGCGCACTTGACAATCTTGTAAAGGGTGCTGCAGGTCAGGCGGTTCAGAACATGAACATCATGTTTGGATTTGACGAGGCAGAGGGTCTCCGCATGGCTCCTGTTTTCCCATAAATTTGGAAATAAGGTGGTAGGATGAAGATAATTCCGGGAGGCGTGACAGCTCCTGCTGGATTTCGTGCAGCGGGACTACATGTTGGAATAAGAAGAAATAAACTGAAAAAAGACATGGCACTTCTGGTGAGTGATGTTCCTGCACATGTAGCGGGAGCATTTACACAGAACATGGTTCAGGCAGCACCGGTCATATACGACAGGCGGCTTTGCCAGAATGTGGGAATGTGTCAGGCGTTGGTGGTAAACAGCGGTGTGGCAAATACCTGTACCGGAGAGCAGGGAATCCATGATGCGGAGGCCATGGCGGCTCATGTAGGTAAGAGCCTTGGCATAGATCCAAGTACGGTTGCGGTGGCTTCTACAGGAGTCATAGGAATGAGACTTCCGATGGATGTCATACAGAGCGGTATAGATATGCTGGTGCCGGAGCTTTCATATTCTATAGATGCCGGAGTGGATGCCGCGGAGGCGATCAAGACGACTGATATCTATAAGAAGGAGATAGCCGTAACTTTAGAGATCAAGGGGCAGCAGGTCACCATCGGAGGTATGTGTAAGGGATCAGGAATGATCAATCCTAACCTGGGAACCGTACTCAGCTTTATCACGACAGACCTGAATATCAGTTCAGAGTTGCTGGGCAAGGTGCTTAAGGCTGACGTGGTCGATACATACAACATGGTGTCAGTGGACGGAGATATGTCCACCAACGACACTGTCATGATATTTGCAAATGGCATGGCGGGCAACGAGGAACTGCTGGAGACCGATGACGACTTTCCTGCATTTGTCGAGGCAATAAGATATATCAACCGCGCATTTGTCAGGGCGATAGCCTCGGACGGCGAGGGTGCTACCAAGATGTTTCAGGTGGATGTGTCGGGCATGCCGGATAAGGATACTGCAAGACATCTGGCAAAGGCGATAGTGGCCTCCAATCTTGTAAAGTGTGCCATGTACGGAGCTGATGCCAACTGGGGCAGAATAGTGTGCGCCATGGGACAGAGCGGCGTGAAGTTTGATCCATACAGGGTGGATATAGAGATAGCCAGTGTGGCAGGACATCTTGAAATCGTAAAGCATGGAGTGACAACTGATTACGATGAGAAGGAAGCAAGCCACATACTCTCAGAGAAGCAGATAAAGCTCAAGGCGCATATGAATATGGGGGATGAGATGGCCACAGCGTGGGGCTGCGATCTCACATATGACTATATCAAGATAAATGCGGATTATAGAAAGTAAAATCCAGTGAGATAAGCCATATAAAAATGGAAGCAGGTTATAAGATAAAACATATTGCGTAAATTTAAAAATAGATTGTAGTCAATAAATCAAATAAGAATAAATTGAGACGATGCGTTAATCGTTGACATTGATCAGGCTGGAAGATAAAGTTGAAGGCAAAAGACAGATAAACCTAAGGTAGATAAACCGAAGATATATAAATATAGAAGAAAGAAGGACAGAAAAATGGTTATAGGTGATTACACAGTAGATCAGGTAATTGAGAAGGCACAGACACTGATAGAGGCTATGCCATATATCAAGAAATTCCAGGGCAAGACAGTGGTTGTAAAGTACGGCGGAAGCGCTATGCTTGACGAGAATCTCAAGTACAACGTTATCAAGGACGTTGCCATGCTGAAGCTTGTCGGCATGAAGCCGGTCATCGTACACGGTGGCGGCAAGGAGATCAGCAAATGGGTAGAGAAGGTCGGCAAGGAGGCAGAATTTATCAACGGTCTCCGTGTTACAGATGCAGAGACGATGGAGATCGCAGAGATGGTTCTCGGCAAGGTCAACAAGAGTCTTGTAAGTCTCATGCAGAAGATCGGACTTAAGGCAGTCGGAATCAGCGGCAAGGACGGCGGAATGTTCACAGTCAAGAAGAAGTTCCCTGGTGGCAAGGATATAGGTTATGTGGGAGAGATAACAAATGTTGACACATCCATCCTTACATCACTTATCGAGGATGATTTCATCCCGGTTATCGCACCTATAGGAGTGGATGAGAACTACGAGGATTACAACATCAATGCGGACGATGCTGCTTGTGCAGTAGCAACAGCTCTTGAGGCTGAGAAGCTTGTATTCCTCACAGATATCGAGGGAGTATTTATTGATCCAACAGACAAGTCAACACTTATCTCAGAGATGGATATACACGAGGCAAAGGACATCATAGAGAAGGGCGTTGTCGGCGGTGGTATGCTTCCAAAGCTTAACAACTGTATCGCAGCCATGGAAAATGGAGTTTCAAGAGTGCATATACTTGATGGCCGTCTCCAGCACTGCCTGCTTCTTGAGTTCTTCACCCAGAAGGGTATCGGAACTGCTATCCTCAAGGAGCCTTTATTCTAGGATGCGGGGCAGAATATAACAAAGCTTCAAATAATAAAATAGTAAATTATAATTGGATTCACTTTAACATATCAATAAACAATAGAAGAGAGGTAGAAGTAGATATGGAAAAGTGTAAAAAAAGGAATATAAGAGCACCGGGCGTATATGCTGTTTTTTTATGTCTGATCTGAATCGGGGAGTTTATAAAAATGTTACATTTTTATGTATTGTAAAAAGTATCAATGAATAAGGGATAAAAGGGCTCTTTTGTGAAAAAAGTAACAAAAATGAAATAAAATAGAAATATATTGTTGTAAATTCAGAGGTGTTTAGATACAATAAACCTGTGTAATTCTGTGCTGACACAGGAGGTGTCGCACGATGAAGAAAATAATTAAAAATTTAGCATATTTATGCGTGCTGACAATGACATTATTGTGTTCCGGCTGTGGAGAAGAACAGGTAACTATATCCGGTAATTCAGAAGAGAATGTTACGGAGAAAGCTTCGCAGCAAGGCGCGGAAGAAGACGGAGCAGACGAGAGTCTAACGATACATTCAGAAACTCCAGAATACATAACAGTTTTTGTATGCGGAGCAGTGAAGAATGAGGGCGTATATGAGCTCGAAGCCGGATCCAGGGCGAATGATGGCCTTGAGGCGGCGGGAGGATTCTCCGATGACGCAGATACCGTTGCGGTGAATCTTGCAGATGTGCTTGAGGATGGTCAGAAGCTGTACTTTCCTGTCGGAGGTGAACAGCTTCCGGATGAGAGCAAAGCCGGGACAGATGCGTCGGAACAGAGACTGGTCAACATCAACAGTGCAGATGCTGCGGAACTTATGACGTTACCGGGAATAGGCGAGACGAAGGCCTCGCAGATTGTTGAGTACAGACGGAAGAATGGAGCATTTGCCTGCAAAGATGACCTTAAGAATGTCAGCGGCATAGGAGACAGTATATATGAGAAACTGGAGACATATATATCGACAGAGTAAATGAGTCTCGGGGTAGAAAGGATGTTAAGATGAAGAAAGTTCTTGTTGTGGATGATGAGAAGTTGATCGTTAAGGGGCTGAAGTTCAGCCTGGAACAGGACGATATGGAAGTGGATACAGCCTACGATGGCGGTGAAGCTATAGAGAAGATAAAGGCAAATGATTACGATATAGTTCTGCTGGATATAATGATACCTGTATACACAGGAATAGAGGTTTGCCAGATGGTCAGAGAGTTTTCCAATGTTCCTATTATCATGCTCACTGCAAAGGGTGAGGACATGGATAAGATCATGGGACTCGAGTATGGTGCAGATGACTATATAACAAAGCCATTTAATATTCTTGAGGTGAAGGCCAGGATCAAGGCTATACTTAGAAGAAGCAACCGCAAGCAGGCACCTGCAAAACCGTCAAATGTAATGGAGATCAACGGAATGAAGGTTGAGCTTGACAGCAGACGTGTATTTGTCGGTGGTAAGGAGCTTAATTTGACAGCCAAAGAGTTTGACCTTCTTGAGCTGCTCATGGCGCATCCAAACAAGGTATATTCAAGAAATGAACTCCTGAATACGATCTGGGGAGATTCCTACCCGGGAGATGCGAGAACAGTTGATGTGCATGTTAGAAGACTTCGTGAGAAGATAGAAGCTAATCCGGGTGAGCCGGTATACATTCATACAAAATGGGGAGTAGGATATTTCTTCAAGGGCTGATATGAAAAAAAAGAAACGTGCAACAGTTGAAACAGAAAAAATTGAAGAGAAGAATACCGCCCAGGAGAGATCCAGAGTCAGTATCAGAGTGGGGCAGAGAACGATCATATCGCTTATAGTGGCAGTCAGTGTGGCAGTGATCGCCTATGCAGCACTGTGGATACTGGCGGGCACTGTGAATTCGAAGAGTGAGAGAAATCTTGACAGACACGCACAGGAGTGTGCAGAATACATTGCCCATATAGTGAATGAACACAAGGCGGAGGATGATATAGGGAGAGCCGTGGACGAGATAAAGACCATGGCTTATTCTCTCTCTGCCCGTATAGTTATAGTGGATACTGATTACAAGGTCGTGGTGGACTCCTATGGAAAAGACACCGGAAGATATCTGGTGGATGAGAACGTGTTCAGCGTAATGAAGGGGCAGCAGAAGTATATATCAGAGACAGAGGAAAATGTGTACAGACGCATAGTTCCAGTGATCAACAGTGAGGGCTATACAGATGCGGTGGCACTGATATCTCTTGAGACCGATGCTCTCGAGAACCTGTCAATATATATGAAGAGAAATGCAACTTATCTGTTTGCGATATCGTTGATACTTGGATTGATAGCTGCTTATTTTGCGGCTAAGTTATCAGTCAGGGATGTGAACCATGTCAGAAACGAGATAGAGGGAATGAAAGGCGGCAGCCTTGAACCGATGAGCGTGGACGGTATGTTCAGGGAGACACAGGAGCTGACAAAGGATATAAACGATATATTCAACAAGGCACAGCTTCTTGAGGAGTCCCGTCAGGAATTCGTGTCAAATGTCTCACATGAGTTAAAGACACCGATAACATCCATGAAGGTTCTGTCAGAGTCGCTGCTCACCCAGAGTGATGTGCCGGCGGAGATGTACAGAGAATTCATGGAGGATATAGTTCAGGAGATAGACAGGGAGGCAGAGATCATAAGTGATCTGCTTACACTCGTTAAGACTGACAAAGGCCCTGACAGCCTGAATAAAGAGCCTGTGGATATGAATGAATTTATGGATCTCATACTCAAGAGACTTAAGCCTCTGGCGGAGAAGAGAAGTATACAGCTTTCATTTGAGAGCTTTGGAGACATAAAGGCAGAGATAGACAAGGTGAAGTTTACTCTTGCGATCTCGAATCTGATAGAGAATGGAATAAAGTATAACGTTGATGGCGGTTGGATAAAGGTTTCGCTCAATTCAGACCACAGGAACTTCTATATCAAGGTAGCAGACTCCGGTGTAGGAATACCGGAGGATTGCATAAATCATATTTTTGAGAGATTCTACAGAGTAGACAAGGCGAGAAGTCGAGACACTGGTGGAACCGGTCTGGGACTAGCCATCACGAAGAATATAATTATCATGCACAAAGGAACTATAAATGTGTATAGTGAACCGGGAAAAGGAACTACATTTACGGTAAAGGTTCCATTACAGGCTCACGAGTAAGGGATTAATATGACGACGAAAAAAAGAATTATGCTCACTGCCGTGGTCATGGCTGCAGTGGTGATTCTTGTGGCGTGTGGAAGCGACAGCAAGAATGGCAGAAAGAAAAATCCAGCAGACAATTCAGATGAAAATCTGACTCTGTACTACGCAAACTCAACGTGGACTGATCTGTTCCCGGAGGTTTTCACCCGAGACCAGCTCGTCACGACGGAGAATCTTATCGACACTGTGATGAACGCATTGATGGACAGTGGGGAAATGACGGATAAACAGGTTCCGGTTCCCCAGGGCGTTACGTACCAGAGATATACATATGACGGTCAGGCGACGATCAATCTTATGTTCAACGTTGACTGGGAGGCCACTGACACATATGAGATGGTGCTAAGCAAGGCGGCATTTGTGAGAACTCTGACACAGATCGAATCGGTGAAGAAGGTTGTGTATGAATACACTGACATTGCAAATGAGAACAGTATCGTGCGTGAGGAGCTCACAAATGATTCATTTTCAGATATGGACAACTTCATGAATCCACATGAAGAGTACAACATATATATGCCGGACAGCACAGGACAGAAGCTGGTTCAGAAGACCATAGATCTGGACAGATCAGCGCCTGAATCACTGGAGGAACAGATGGTTGCAGGACTGAGAATGAGTTACGATGGAACAGTTGTACCGCTCAATGAGAAAACTGTGGTTAAGAGTGTCACTGTGGATGATGCTGACGATGTGTGTACGATAACATTTAATGAGAGCTTTGCGGATGGAACAGCAGGTGTGGACGATGAGATACTTGTGTATTCTGTTGTGGATTCCCTCATGGAGCTTGAAGATGTCAAGAGTGTACAGATAAATGTGGATAATACAAATAACAGATTGAACAACATCGATCTCAGCAGGAAATTTACTGCTGATTATTCAAAGCTTGAGAGATAAACAGAAGTTTGAACAAAACAGGAGGATACGAATATAAAGAGACCATTATTCTGGATAGCAGTATGCTTTGCGCTTGGAGAGGCGTATAAAGAGGCGGCTGACAGTTCAGTGCTTATAATTGGTCTGATCATATTGGCTGCACCGGTATTGTCGGTTTACATGGACAAAGCCGGTACAGCCATGTTTTTTTATAGTGGCAAAGCTCATGGTGATAAAGATAGAAAGAACAGGATCGTCAGATGCGTTCTGAGTATGATGATATTTGGAATGATCTCGTTGACCGGTTATATGAATGGCTGTGCTATGTCGAAGCAGGAGAGACTCGCAGAAGAGCTCGATGGGCAGCAGCCGGGCGGTATAGAAGGAAAGGTGTACGAGATCAGGCAGTCCGGCAATGAATGGCGGGTATATGTGTATGCGGAATGGATAACATTTGGCAGAGGCGACTCAGAAGAAACTGTGGAATACCGGGGAAGATCAAAGGTATTGCTGTACATGGAAGACGTGGGAAGCCTGAAGACCGGAATGAAGCTGACCTTAAGCTGCAGTCTGTCAAGGCCGGACTCTGCAGATAATCCGGGCGAATTCGATGCGCGGGAATATTATTCGCACAAGGGAATATATATAGTAGGAAAGGATATCTCCATTCTGGAGTGTGGAGAGGACTACAGCCGTATAGGAGACATTCTGTTCAGGCTGCGTATAAAGTCCGGGGAGATCACAGATAGTGTGTTTGGAGAGACGGATGGCTCGGTGATAAAGGCAATGCTACTGGGGGATAAGAGCGGCATTGACAGGGATACGAAGAAGCTGTTTCAGATGAATGGAATAGCTCATATTCTGGCGATATCCGGTGTGCACATAGCAATAATAGGAATGACATTATTCGGCGTGCTGCGAAGGCTTACAGGGTCATATATGGCATCAGGTATAATGGCTATATCTGTGATCGTACTTTACGGAGTTATGACCGGGATGGCGAGTTCAACTGTAAGAGCCATGATAATGATGGTGATATCTGTGATCGGTCAGGTAAAGGGGCGAAGCCCTGATATGCTTACATCAGCGGGAACCGCGTCAGTCATACAGGCGCTGATTGATCCGGGTATCATCCTTGATGCCGGATTTCAGTTGTCTTTTGCTGCAGTGCTGGGGATGGCGGTGCCTGGAGCACTTATGAAAAAGCTTATTCCAACTAAAAATAAGGTAGTCAGCACACTTGTAATGAATCTGGCGATAACACTTGCCACCGGACCGCTTGTTATATTCTATTATTACCAGTTTTCGCTGTATTCGATCTTTCTGAATCTGCTCATAGTGCCATTGGTTTCTGTGATAATATTCGTGAGTATCGTTGTGATTGCGGCTATGCTTATTTTTCCCGGGATACTACAGGGCAATGAGATGGCGGTGGGCATAGGAGCGTTTCCTGTGAAGCTGATACTTGCAATATACAGGCAGCTTTGCGAATGGGCGATGAAGCTTCCATTTTACAGTATAAATACAGGCCATGTGTCGGTTATGATGATTGTAGTATTTTATATGGCTATGGTTGGAGTGCTGATCCTGCTTGTAAGAGCAAAGAGTGCAGACTGCGCCAGGGTGAGGAGGCGGTTGGTCTGTCTGTGCGCTGCTGTGATCATGACCTTGTGCTGCGTGTTTTACGAAGCAGCTTCATTTGACCGGGAGTT